>ERZ791917.1013-NODE-1013-length-18762-cov-34.569413_pt1 | contig 18762 bp, 21 predicted proteins | sample MGYA00510138_ERZ791917 | MGnify/ENA primary metagenome ERZ791917 (study PRJEB30046, sample SAMN00792102) | human gut metagenome | study: EMG produced TPA metagenomics assembly of the A metagenome-wide association study of gut microbiota in type 2...
GAAGTCCGCAGCCTCATTCAGAAACACGGCGCCAACAATCTGTCCAGTGTTGATGCGGCACAGTACAGCACCCTCTTGAAAGAATTGGAGGCGATTGATCATGCCGGATAAACATGCAGTACTGTCCGCATCGTCCAGTTACCGCTGGCTGAATTGCCCGCCGTCTGCACTGGAATGTGCCAAATTGCCGGATACGTCCAGCGAGTTTGCCCGCCAGGGAACGGACGCGCATACACTCTGCGAGTTTAAAGTGAAGACGGCGCTGGGCCAGAAGCTGGAGGACCCGACAAAGTCCTTAACGTACTTTGATGAAGAAATGGCGGAATGCACCGATGAATACGTGCAGTTTGTGATGGAAAGGCTGGTAGCAGCGAAAACTGTCTGCAAGGACCCGCTGATCATGATCGAACAGCGGCTGGACTTTTCCAGGTGGGTGCCGGGCGGCTTCGGTACAGGTGACTGCCTCATCGTAGCTGATGATGTTCTGACGGTCATCGATTACAAGCATGGCTTGGGGGTCCTGGTGGATGCCGAAAAGAACCCGCAGATGATGTGCTATGCCCTCGGCGCACTGAATCTGTTCGATGGCATCTATGATATCCGCCAGGTGTCCATGACCATCTTCCAACCGAGACGGGACAACGTCAGCACCTGTACCATGAGCAAAGCAGAGTTGCTCCAATGGGCCGAAACGGTGCTGAAGCCTGCAGCGGAACTGGCGGCTACCGGCGAAGGGGAGTATAAGGCTGGCGACCACTGCCGGTTCTGCAAAATCAAGGCGACCTGCCGGAAACGGGCCGAGTATAACCTGGAACTAGCCCGGTATGATTTCGCCGTCCCATCCACACTGCAGGATGAAGAAATCGAAGTCGTTCTGGCCAAGGCCGATGAACTGGTTAACTGGGCTGGGGATGTCAAGGAATACGCTTTGCAGCAGGCCTTGTCAGGCAAGATCTGGACTGGCTGGAAACTTGTCGAAGGACGGTCGAACCGCCGCTATGTGAGTGAAGAAGCCGTAGCCGCGGCTGTAGAAAACGCGGGTTTCAATCCGTATGAAAAGAAGCTGCTCGGCATCACGGCGATGACGAAACAGCTGGGTAAGAAGCGGTTCGAAGAACTGCTGTCAAATTTAGTCGAAAAACCACAGGGCAAGCCGGTGCTTGTACCAGAATCGGACAAACGCCCGGCTATGCACACTGCGGCAGATGATTTTAATATTGCAAATTAAGGAGGAAATGTATTATGTCTAAAAATTATGTAAATCCCTGCAAAGTTATTACCGGAGTCAACACTCGCTGGTCTTACGCCAACGTATGGGAACCGAAGTCTATCAACGGCAGTACGCCGAAGTACAGTGTATCCCTCATCATTCCAAAGTCTGATACGAAGACGATAGAAAAAGTCCGTGCCGCCATCAAGGCCGCTTACGATGAAGGCCAGAGCAAACTGAAGGGCAACAGCCGCGCCGTACCGGCTCTTGAAGCCATCAAAACGCCGCTTCGTGACGGTGATATGGAACGTCCTGGTGATGAAGCTTACAAGGACAGCTTCTTTATCAATGCTAATTCCGCTACAAAACCCGGCATCGTCGATGCTGACTGCCAGCATATCCTCGAACGGTCTGAAGTCTACTCCGGCGTCTATGGCCGTGCTTCCATCAACTTCTATGCTTTCAACAGCAACGGCAATAAAGGCATCGCCTGCGGCCTGAACAACCTGCAGAAAATCCGTGACGGCGAACCGCTCGGCGGCAAGCCTCGTGCTGAAGATGACTTCGCCACCGCTGACGATGACGATTTCCTTGACTAACGAATGAAGTGAATGTGTTTGGGGTGGCAGGATGGCTCCTGCCACCTTTTTACTCGAGGTGAAATCCATGAAAACCATTAGTATCGATATTGAAAGCTACAGTGATGTCAATCTGGCCAGGTGCGGCGTATACAAGTATGCAGAGTCGCCAGCCTTTGAGATTCTTATCTTCGGCTATGCCGTGGACGGCGGCGAAGTGCAGGTGGTCGATCTGGCACAGGGAGAAAGCATCCCGGATGAAATTCTGGATGCGCTGACGGATGAATCCGTTACCAAGTGGGCCTTCAATGCCAGCTTCGAACGGGTTTGCCTGTCGCGGTACCTGATTGACCTGGGGATGAGTCTGGACCCGTTCCATGACCATCATCCTCTTTCCCGGGAATGCGCCAGATTCCTTAACCCGGCAGGATGGAAATGCTCTATGGTCTGGTCGGCTTATATGGGCCTTCCGCTGTCGCTGGAAGGAGCCGGGGCCGTGCTGAAGCTGGACAGCCAGAAGATGAAGGAAGGCAGAGACCTGATCCGTTATTTCTGTGTTCCTTGCAAGGAAACTAAGTCGAATGGCGGCAGGACGAGGAATCTTCCGCAGCATGCGCCGGACAAGTGGACATTGTTCAAGTCCTACAACAAACGGGATGTGGAAGTAGAAATGGCCATCCAGGAACGGCTGAAGAACTACCCTGTACCAGAAAGTGTATGGGACGAATACCATCTGGACCAGGAAATCAACGACCGGGGCATCGCCATCGACAGGACGCTGGTCGCTCAGGCCGTAGCCATAGATGCCCGAAGCCGGGAATCCTTGATGGACGAACTAAAGGAAAGGACTGGTCTTGAGAACCCCAATTCCGTCACCCAGATGCTCGGATGGCTCGAAGAACACGGTATGAAGACGGACTCCCTTGGGAAGAAGAATGTGCAGGAACTCCTGAAGGCGGCAAAAGAGCCGCTGCGCAGTGTACTTTTGCTCCGTCAGAAACTGGCGAAGTCCTCAGTCCGGAAATATCAGGCGATGGAGATGACTGCCTGTAAGGATGGAAGGGCGAGGGGCATGTTCCAGTTCTACGGGGCAAACCGTACCGGACGGTTTGCTGGGCGGCACATCCAATTGCAGAACCTACCCCGTAACGATATGCCAGACCTCTCTGAAGCACGGGAGCTGGTACGGCAAGGCAACTATGAAGCACTGGAGCTTCTCTACGATTCCATTCCCGATGTCCTGTCGCAGCTCATCCGTACCGCATTCATCCCGCGTGAAGGCATGAAGTTTGTCGTATCGGACTTTTCAGCCATCGAGGCACGGGTGCTGGCGTGGCTTGCCGGCGAAACGTGGAAGTCCCAGGCATTCGCCAAAGGCGAGGACATCTACTGCAGTACGGCAAGCCGTATGTTTAACGTCCCGGTCGTAAAGCACGGTATCAATGGCGGACTCAGGCAGAAAGGTAAAATAGCGGAACTTGCCTGCATTGCGGAAGGCGAACTTGTACTGACGGACCATGGACTTATTCCCATTGAGAAAGTCACTACGGAAGACCGTGTGTGGGACGGGAACAACTGGGTATGGCATGATGGCGTAGTCTTCCGTGGCGTGAAGGAGGTTATGCAGTATGAAGGACTCAGGGCGACACCAGACCATCTTGTCTACATCGAAGGGCAAAATCAGCCAATATACTTTAGAGAAGCCGCCGAAAGCGGCACACATCTCTTACAGACCGGAATTGGTGGGAAAGCAATATGGATGGGTGAAAATCATCAGCCCAGAAAAGCGTTGGAACCAGAAACAAAATCATTGCTATGTACTGACGAAATGTACAGGATGCGGAAGAATCTCATGGATCGAATTAAATTCACTTCAGCGTGGTGTATCTCATGGATGCCAAGCCTGCTCACAAAAACGAGAGGTTCCGAAATGGTTGTTGAAAAGGTTGGAAGCGGCAAAGCAGAGATGCACCAATCCTCGGGATTCGGAGTACCGAAATTACGGGGCGAGGGGCATCAAGTTCTGTTTTCGGACGGCGACAGACGCAGGACTGTACATGATTCACAAGTATGGGATTCCTTCCAGGAGTATGCAGATAGACCGGATCGACAACGAAGGAAATTATGCACCAGGAAATCTGCGCTTCTCAACACGTGCCCAGAACCAAGCCAACCGAAGAAACACTGTGCTGTCAGAATTCCATCAAGTTTATTGGCCGTATTCGGAAAGTGTAGTGAGAGGAAAATTAATCCAGGGAAAGAGCAGAGAGCAAATCATTCAGGATGCGGAAACTGCAGTCATGGAAAAGAGAAAAAATTGGAAAATCATCTCCGCAAGACTCGAGTTTATGACATACGAAATGCCGGACCGGATCACCGTTTTACCGTATCGGGGCGGCTCGTGCATAACTGCGGCTACGGCGGATCTGTAGGGGCGCTGAAAGCCATGGGCGCATTGGAGATGGGCCTGCCGGAAGACGAACTTCAATCCCTCGTGCAGTCCTGGCGGTCGGCCAACCCGAACATCGTCAGCTTCTGGTGGCAGGTGGACAGGGCTGTAAAGACGGCCATCAAAGAACGGGTTCCTATGGAAGCCAGGGGCATCCGGTTCCAGTGCCGGAGCGGCATGCTGTTCATCACGCTCCCCAGCGGACGAAATCTTTCCTATGTCAAGCCACAGATTGGTGAGAACCGATTCGGCGGAGAATCCGTAACGTATGAAGGCATCGGGGCCACCAAGAAATGGGAACGGCTGGAAAGTTATGGTCCGAAGTTCGTGGAAAACATCGTCCAGGCCGTCAGCCGAGACATTCTCTGTTACGCTATGCAAACGTTACGGTGCTGTGCCATTGTCGGACATGTCCATGATGAACTGATTATCGAATGCGACAGGGATATTAGCGTTGATGTCATCTGCGAACAGATGGGTCGGACGCCACACTGGGCAGAAGGTTTATTACTCCGGGCAGACGGATACGAATGCGAATTTTATAAAAAAGATTGATGTTTTGGTACTTAAAGCAGTGGTTCTTGTCCTGTTACTGATAGAGGGGCAAAAGACCTCTCGAATCAATTCTTTTTACAAGGGAGGAATCCGCTATGAAACTTTTAATTCCGCAGGACGAGTACGGCATGCTGGCGAGCCGGCAGGGCGTAGCCATGGTAGACAGCCTGTTTGTGGCCGAGGCGTTTGGAAAAAGACATTCCAATGTACTCCGTGACATTGCCAGAATCACGGAATCCAAATCTGGGCTCAGTGAAGAATTTACTCGGCTCAATTTTGAGCCCAGCGCATACAGGGATGCTACGGGCCGGAGCCTGCCGCGTTATCTGCTGACCCGTGACGGGTTTACCATGCTGGTCATGGGCTATACCGGACCGAAGGCGATGCACTTCAAGGAACTCTACATCCGGCGTTTCAACGAGATGGAACAATGTGTCCGGTCGCTCCTGTCTTCCCGGCAGGAATTCCCGATGCTGACGGACATGATCTGCCGCCTGCATGAAAGCCCGAAGCCGTACCACTTCAGTAACGAATGCGACATGCTGAACCGCATCGTTCTCGGCATGTCGGCCAAGCAGTTCCGGCTGGCCAACGGCATCGAAAAAGGGCAGAGCATCCGGCCTTATCTGACCGCGCAGCAGATTCAGGCTCTGGACCGGCTGCAGCACCTGGATTACGGCCTGCTGTATTCCTGTCCGGATTTCCAGCAGCGCAAACAGCTGCTCACGAGTTATTACCTTACAGAGTTAGGAGGAACGGAATAATGTTTTATGTCAAAGAACCGATTAGCGACACGATGGAAATCACGATTGAAGTCAACGATGAAAATGTGTTCTGCCGCTGCCCGGTCTGCGGCAGGGAAGTCCTTGTGGACCTGGAGGGAGTGCTGGGCGACGGGAAGGGCGACCTGTTCGGCACATCCGTCATGTGCGAGGACTGCTCGCGGAAAGTGATGGAACTGAAGCATGGAAAGTCTGAAGCGTAACGCTGAGCACTATGCCGACCCCACCGCGTATGAAGCCATCCGGAATGCGGAACCGCCAAGGTTCCCGTTCCGCCCGGTGGTCTATATCTGTTCGCCCTACGCGGGGGATATCGAAGCCAATATACGGAAGGCTCGGGAGTACTGCCGCTATGCAAAGGACCAGGGACGCATTCCTCTGGCGCCCCACCTGTTTCTGCCGCAGTTCATGGACGAAAGAACAGAACGGGAGCTGGCCCTGTTCATGGATATCGCTTTGCTTTCCAAGTGCGCAGAGCTTTGGGTGTTCGGTGCGGTCATTTCAGATGGGATGCAGAAAGAAATCAGCTATGCGAAGCGCAAAGGAAAGAGAATCCGTTATTTTACAGAGGACTGCAAGGAGGAACGTATATGAAATTCACTTTATACACAGCGGACTGCACAGGCAATGAAACGAACTGCCTGTACCCGCACAAGGCCGTCATCAGCAGTCCGGCAGAACTGGCCAGGGCAGTATCGCATGACCATGTTGCGGCCGCTTATCGGAACGCTTATCGGTCGAATGATAATTTCATCTCAGCGGATGCAGTCGTGTGGGACTGCGATAACGACCATACGGAGAACCCTGACGAATGGGTAACGCCGGAAAAGCTGGCAGCCAGTGTCCTTGCCGATATTGCTTTTGCCGCCTCACCGAGCCGCCATCATATGCTGCCGAAAGGGAATTATCCCGCAAGGCCGCGGTTTCATCTGATAGCCCCTGTTTCGGAATGCACGGACAGGGAAACTTACGCCGCACTCAAGAACGCCGGCATGAAACAGTATGCCTTCTTTGACCAGAAAGCCCTGGATGCAGCACGGTTCCTTTACGGGACAGAAGTGAAGCCGGAGGACATATTCTGGCATGAAGGGCGGCTTCGGATTGATGAAGTCCTGGGGAACCTTGAATCCGGCGATAACGGAAACCAGGCAGATCCGCCTCTGTATACAGGAGGTTCCATTCCTGAAGGCAGCCGCAACAATACGATGTCCCATTTCGCAAGCCGGGTGCTGAAGCGTTTCGGTGATACGGACAGGGCGCATGAAGCCTATCTGGAACGGGCTGCCCAATGCAACCCGCCGCTTCCGGATAAGGAACTGGGGACAATCTGGAAAAGTGCGCTGAAGTTTTTCAGGAACAAAATCGAAGGCAGCGAAGGCTATGTCCCGCCGGATGAATATGACAACCCGTTTGGCAGTAATTTGAAGCCGGACGATTACTCGGATATCGGCGAGGCAAAAGTGCTGGCCAGGGCATGCATGGGAAGACTTCATTATACGAGTGCGACGGACTATATCGCATTCATCGGCGACCATTGGTACGAAGACAGGCCGAAAGCCCTCGGCATCATTGAAGATTTCATGGATGACCAGCTGATAGACGCAGAAGATAAGATCCGCATGGCGGAAGAAGCGCTGGTGGCTATAGGCATTTCGGAAACCGATGTCAGAGACAGGGGAAAGGCCCTGGCAAACCAGGTGCCAGAGAAAAAACTCGGCCTGCTCTATGCACTGCTGGGGGCGGATGCCTACAAAAAATTCGTCATGAAATACCGCAATTACCGATACATCGTCAACACCCAGAATGCAGCCAGGCCGATGCTCGCCCTGGATGTCACCGAACTGGACTATGACCCGGAACTGCTGAATACGCCGGAAGCGACGTATGACCTTACCCAGGGAACGAAAGGCGGTCATCCCCATGACCCGGACGACCTCATCACGAAAATCACGGCCTGCTCGCCGGGCGATAAAGGAGAAGAACTCTGGCAGGAGAGCCTGGACCTTTTCTTTTGCCATGACAGGGAACTTGTCAGCTATGTGAAGGACATTGTTGGGATGGCAGCCGTTGGAAGGGTCTATGCAGAACAGATGATTATTGCCTATGGCGGCGGGGCGAATGGCAAGTCCACTTTCTGGAATACCGTCGCCAGGGTCCTTGGCACTTACTCCGGGAAGATTTCTGCGGATGCCCTGACTATGAGCTGCAAGCGGAATGTGAAGCCGGAAATGGCGGAACTCAAGGGCAAGCGGCTCATCATCGCGTCAGAGCTGGAAGAAGGGCAGCGGCTGAATACAGGCATGGTCAAACAGATTTGTTCGGTTGATCCCATCGAGGCGGAGAAGAAATACAAGGACCCGTTCCATTTTGTCCCGTCCCATACCCTGGTTTTGTACACCAATTACCTGCCCAAGGTTTCCGCCAATGATGACGGGACGTGGCGCAGACTGATCGTCATCCCGTTTAATGCCAAGATTACCGGGAAAAGCGATATCAAGAACTACTCGGATTACCTGTTCGAGCATGCGGGGCCTGCCATCATGAAATGGATTATCGAAGGGGCTGAATCGGCCATCCGGAAAGGGTTCAAAATCGATGAGCCCCAAGCCGTGCGGGATGCTGTGGAGAAATACCGTGAGGACAATGACTGGCTGGGACAGTTCCTTGAAGACCACTGCGACATTGATCCGTCATTCACAGAAAAGTCTGGGAAACTGTATCAGCAGTACCGGGTCATCTGTATGCAAAGCGGCGAATACATCAGAAGCACTACGGATTTTTATGGGAATCTGGAAAAAGCTGGATTTTTTCGTCATCGGACAAAGAAGGGCAGTCTTATCCGTGGCTTGAAGCTGAAAGAAGGACAAGACTTCCTGGACTGATTCTGGAAAGGTGACACTCATGATACTCTCACTACAAAGTTCCTATAGGGGTAAAAATAAATATACCTATATAAGAAGTTAGGGGTGAGATAAGCATGAGTGTCACCACTTAAAATAGGATGGAGGATAACACCATGATACATAAAAGAGAACGGACGCTTGACCTTTATAAAGAAGCAGGAGCAGAAATGAGACTGTTCAGAACTCTGGGCGCCATACTTGCAATTCATATCTCACGAGTCCTTTCAGCTCCTGATACGGATAAATTTTTACGGGCGCTTCGAAGAATTGATGAAGTGCGTTCCCGGGCAGAAGATAATATGTTCCATGACCATCCGGAAATCAGCAATGAATACCTTGATGTGTTTTACGGGAATTTCAATGGCAAACCCAGAAATGCCGTTGACGCTGAAGTGATGGCAAAGGCGAAGGAAAAAGCGGATGAACTTTTTAAGTGAAAAACAGATAGAACGGCATCTGACAGTGGCGGTAAAGAAGTGTGGCGGCATGGCGCTGAAGTTCGTGTCGCCATCCTATAGCGGCATGCCGGACCGCCTGGTCCTTCTCCCTGATGGGAAGATGGCCTTTGTGGAAGTGAAGGCCCCGGGCAAAAAGCCGTGTCCGCTGCAGGTGAAACGGCATGCTATGCTGAGAAAACTTGGCTTCAGGGTGTTCGTCTTGGATGCCGCCAGTGATATCCCCGTGATATTGAAGGAAGTTATGGAAGGAGATGATGCCGGATGAAGTTCGTGCCGCATGATTATCAGAAATATGCTATCGAGTATATAAAGTCCCATCCAGTTACGGCCCTGTTCCTGGACATGGGCCTTGGCAAGACGGTAACGACGCTGACAGCCATCCGCGATTTGATGTACGATTCCTTCGAAATCAAACATGTACTGGTCGTGGCGCCACTTAGGGTGGCGAGAGATACCTGGCCGGAAGAAATCCGGAAATGGGATCACCTGAAAGAACTTACCTGCAGTGTGGTTGTGGGAACCGTGGCAGAACGGCGGCGGGCCTTGCAGCAGGAAGCGGATATCTATATCGTGAACCGGGAGAACCTGGCCTGGCTGTATCAGAACAGCCGCCTGGTTTTCGATATGGTAGTCCTGGACGAGCTGTCGAGTTTCAAGAACGCCCAGTCCAAACGGTTCAAAGCCATGAAAGCTATGCGCCCTAAAGTGAAGCGCATCGTCGGCCTGACGGGAACGCCCAGCGGCAACGGATTGATGGATCTATGGGCCGAGTTCCGTCTTTTGGATATGGGAGAACGGCTCGGGCAGTATATCAGCCAGTACAGGAACCTCTACTTCAAACCGGACAAGCGCAACGGCATGGTGGTGTTTTCCTACAAACCTCTGCCGGGAGCGGAAGAAGTCATTTATCACCAGATTTCAGATATCACCGTGTCCATGAAGGCGTCAGATTATCTGAAGATGCCGGAGCTGGTGAGCGTAGCGAAAGAGGTCAAGCTGAGCGAAATGGAAAAGAAACGTTACGACGAACTGAAGCAGTCCCTGGTATTGGAGCTTCCAGGCGGCGAAGTCACAATCGCCAATGCCGCGTCGCTTACTATGAAACTTTCGCAGATGGCGAATGGCGCCATTTACACAGATGACAAGAATGTCGTGAATATCCATGACCGGAAGCTGGATGCCCTGGAAGATCTGGTGGAAAGCGCTAACGGGCAGCCAGTCCTGGTGGTGTACTGGTTCAAGCACGACAAGGAACGCATCCAGAAGCGCATGGAGGCCAGGGAGCTGAAGTCTTCCCAGGATTTTGCCGACTGGAATGCCGGCAGGATTCCCGTGGCCCTGATTCATCCGGCCTCTGCCGGACATGGGCTGAACCTGCAGCAGGGCGGCTCTATCCTGATATGGTTCGGTCTGACCTGGAGCCTGGAATTGTATCAGCAAACCAACGCCCGGCTCTGGAGGCAGGGGCAGAAAAGCCGCACGGTCATCATACAGCACATCGTGGCCAAGGGCACGATTGATGAGCGCATCCTGAAAGTATTGGAACACAAAGACGGAACCCAGGCCGCACTGATTGACGCGGTGAAAGCTGATCTGGGGATGACGGAACCAGGAAGCGGGGGTATACTATGAAGCGGGAAACAAAAGGAGAAGAAAAGCGTATGGAAACAAAAGCGTACCTGGAACAGGCACGGAATATCAATATCCAGATAGACAGCAAGCTGGAGCAGGTATCCGCCTTGCGGCAGCTGGCTATCAAGGCGTCATCGACACTCAGCCCGGTGCCGCCGAGCGGGACGCCCAACCCGCACCGTCTGGAAGAGACCATCGCCCGCATGATGGATATGGAGCATGAAGTGGATGAGGACATCGACCGTCTGGTGGAACTCAAGGCAGACATCATGAAGGCTATCAGCCGGGTGCCGGACGACCGGGAACGGGTTGTCCTGGAACTCCGTTATCTGGCCTTCAAGGACTGGGCGTCCATCGCCGATGCTATCGGGCTCCACATTCGCCAGGTGTACCGCCTGCATGACGAGGCTCTGAGACACATTGAAATTCCTGGCAAATGTCACTAAATGTCACTCAAACAGCACTTGATGTCACTGGCTTCTGTAAGATATACTATAATCAGCAAGAAAAGAATGAAGGACCGAGGCTTGAAGCCATCGGTCCTTTTTTGATGCAGGAGATGATGCGAATGCCAAGAAGACCGCAGACACCGTGCAAGTATCCGGGATGCCCAAGGCTGGTGCCGTATGGGAGAAAATATTGTGACGAACATGAACAGCGGTGCCAGGGCGAACGGAAGAACGCGATGCTGCGTGGCTACGGGAGAGAGTGGCAGAAAGCCAGGAAGTTCTTCCTGAAGCGTCACCCCTGGTGCGTCCGATGCAAAGAGAAAGGACGGCTCGTCCCGGCAACCGTCGTGGATCATATCAAGCCGCATCGCGGCGACCCGGACTTGTTCTGGGATGAAAAGAATTGGCAGCCTTTGTGCAAGAGCTGTCATGACCATAAGACGATGACGGAAGACCGGGATATCGAGTACAAGTACTGAAAGGCAAGCGGGGCCGGGGGGATGTCAATCTCTGCAGCCCTTCCGTCCATGACCGCCGCCCCCTCAAATGTGAAAAAACGCGAAATTCGTAAGGGGGGATATAAGAAAAAATTGGGAATCAAATAACATATAGCTCCAGGCTTTCGGCCCGGAGCTTTTTTGTCGTGCAGGAGGGAGTCGATTTTATGGATGACTGCCAGCGTCGGCAGATAGAAACGATGCGGAAACAGGGGATGGGCTACAAGGCCATCGCCCGGGAAACGAAGCTGTCACGGGACAGCGTACGGAATTACTGCCGCTGGCATCACCTGAACGGATACGGTGCCGCTGTTGCCGCGGCTTTCAGAAAGGAAACGGTGTATGAAATCATCTGATATGGAATGGAAAGTCCTGCCCATCGGCCAGCTGAAGCCTACGGCCTATAATCCCAGGAAACAGCTGAAACCCGGTGATAAGGAATACGAAAAAATCAAGAACTCCATCAAGGAATTCGGCTACGTGGAACCCATCATCGTCAACTACGACATGACAGTCATCGGCGGCCACCAGCGGCTCAATGTGCTGAAGGACCTGGGCTATGAGGAGGTCCAGTGCGTGGTTGTCCATATTGAGGACGAACACAAGGTCAAGGCCCTTAACATCGCGCTCAATAAAATCACGGGTGCCTGGAACGAACAGCTCCTGGCTGACCTTATCGTGGATTTGCAGAGTGTCGATTTCAATGTGGATTTGACGGGTTTCGAGGCCCCGGAAGTGGAGCAGCTCTTTTCCAAAGTCCACAATAAGAAAGTCAAGGAAGATGACTTTGATGTAGACGGGGAGCTGGAAAAGCCGGCATTCTCCAGACCGGGTGATGTATGGACACTCGGACGGCACAAGGTGCTGTGCGGGGATTCAACATTAGAAGAAAGTTACCATACACTGCTCGGCAGTACGAAGGTGAACATGGTACTGTCCGACCTGCCATATTTCGTGGACTACCATGGGACGGCGGGCTCCATCGCCAATGACAACCTTCCCGACGACCGCGCCTATGAATTCTGTCGCAAGGCCATGGGATGCATGCACGAAGTCCTGGCAGATGACGGTTCCATCTATATCTTCCATGCTGATACGAAAGGCCTGATTTTCCGCAGGGCATTTGACGATGCGGGGTTCTACCTGTCCGGGTGCTGCATCTGGAAGAAGAACGCCCTGGTGTTGGGACGAAGTCCCTACCAGTGGATCCATGAGCCATGCCTGTTTGGATGGAAGAAAGGCGGCAGGCACCAGTGGTACTCCGACAGGAAACAGACCACTGTATGGGAGTACGACAGGCCGAAGTCGAGCAAAGACCATCCGACCATGAAGCCTGTGGCCCTGATGGCCTATCCCATCCGCAACTCGACCATGACGAATGGACTGGTCCTTGACCCGTTCCTCGGATCCGGCTCCACGCTGATTGCCTGCGAGGAAACAGACCGCATCTGCTACGGTATCGAGCTGGAACCGAAGTTTATCGACGTTATCGTGAAACGGTACATCGAACAGGCTGGAGACAAAGGTGTGTTTGTACTGCGGGACGGAAAGAAAATTTCTTATGAAGGGGTGGCCTTGAATGAGTAACATACAATATTCATTTTCGGACGACATCGGATTCGGAAAGCTTTCTGACGGAACGACGTTTCTTTTTGACACGGAACTGTTCGAGCGGATTCGAGGTGTGAATTGGTATCGTAATTACAATGACAAGGCAGAAAACCATCGCTTATACATAACAGATTGCCGTGGGCGTAAACTGCACACATATCTAATAGGCAAAACACCTGGGCTTGAGGTGGATCATGCCAATACGGATACGTTAGATAATCGCCTCTGTAATTTGAGAATCTGCACACATCAACAGAATCAGATGAATCAGCCATTGCAAAAGAACAACACTTCTGGGGTTACAGGAGTAAGTTTTTATAAACCAAGAAATAAATTCCGGGCGAGAATCAAGATTCAGCAACAGGAGATTCATCTTGGTTATTACAATACATTCGAGCAAGCTGTAATGGCTAGAAATATTGGAATGAGATGTATGTTTGGTCAATATGGAAGATACAATAAAGTACCTGAAATACCTTCATGGGTAATTGCTAAAGTGACCAAAAAATGTAAGAGGTTTGCCGATTTATCAGTAAGTTCGTATTTTGAATTTGCAGGAGAAGGTTATGATTGATATTAAACTGGGAAGCCTGTTCTCCGGGAGCGGTGGATTCGAACTGGGCGGGATGCTCGCCGGGATTGTTCCCGTATGGAACTCGGAAATCGAGCCGTTCCCTATACGGGTGACAACGAAACGCCTGCCATCGGTGAAACATTATGGCGATATCACGACACTGGACGGCCATGAGCTGGAACCGGTAGATATTATCACATTCGGCTCACCCTGTACGGACATGTCGATTGCCGGCAAAAGGGAAGGACTTGAGGGGAAGCAGTCTGTATTGTTCCACCAGGCCATCCGCATCATAAAGGAAATGAGGGAAGATACGAATGGAAGATATCCAAGATACATCGTCTGGGAGAACGTGCCTGGCGCCTTCTCCAGCAACAAAGGCGAAGACTTCCGTACCGTCCTTGAAGAAATCTGCCGGATCAGGGACGCTGCGGTTTCAGTGGCTGGATCTGCGAAGTGGCAGCCTGCAGGCTGTATCCTGGGCGACTGGTACTCTGTGGCCTGGCGCGTCCTCGATGCCCAGTACTGGGGCGTCCCCCAGCGAAGAAAGCGCATCTACCTTGTCGCAGATTTTGATGGACAAAGTGCCGGAACGATTCTATTTGAGTCCGAGGGCCTGTCAGGGTATTCTGCGGAGGGCTTCCGCGCATGGCAGAGTGCTGCCGGACGTCTTGCGCCAGGCACTGGAACGGCAGGCACAGTCTGCCTGAATGACCAGGGCGGCGTCCGCATGGATGTGACGGAAGAACGGACGAATACCCTGCGGGCAGAAGCCCATCACCCGCCCATCATCATCACGCTGCCAGGGAGTGTCTTCGAGAACCATGGAGCCGATGCCCGATACAAAGGGCCTCTTTCCGTGACCCCGTCGCTGACAGCCAGATACGGGACTGGCGGCAACAACCAGCCCCTGGTGCTTCAGGGCGGTGATGAAGGGAATCGGAAAACCTATGATGTACGCCAGACTTCGGACGGCACCCGCAACATGCGGAACCATGTCTATGAAAGCGATACCTGCCGGTGCGTGGACCGCTCCGGGAATGTGCCGGGGAGCAACCAGGGCGGCATTGCTGTGGTAGAGCTGACCTACAGTGCCAGCAAAAATTCCCATTTCACCCGGGCTGACAAAGAAGTGGCCGGGTCGCTCGTTGCCACGGATTATAAAGATCCGCCGCTCATCAACAGCAAGGCCCGTGTCCGCCGCCTGATGCCCGCAGAATGCGCCCGGCTTCAGGGATTCCCGGACTGGTGGTGCAGCCATTTGGAAACGGAAAACCCGTCTGAAGAAGATATCCGCTTCTGGGGCGGAGTTTTTGAAGCGCATCGGAAAGCCCTGGGGAAAACAACGAAGCCCAAGACAAGAAACCAGATTATCAAATGGCTGAAGGAACCATACCGTGATTCCTCGGAGTACAAGATGTGGGGCAATGGCGTCGCTCTCCCCTGTGTGTATTTCGTGCTGGCAGGCATTGCATATTTTTTCAGAAAGACGCAGAAATGACTTGCTATTATCGGCGTTCAGAGTGATATATGTACTAACAAAACAAGGAGGTACATAGACCATGACAATCCAGACGAATCTGAACGACCGCAAGGAACTGGCCAGAAAACTGATTCCTTTCAACCATAACGAAAAGCTTCATTACGCCGGAGCGCCGACCTTTGCCTACGAAGGGCAGAGCTTCCGCATCCTTCGCAGCGGCGATATCGAATGCGATGATGAAAAGACAGAAGCCGCCATCACGGCTTTCCTGCAGGAAGCAGGCATTCTTCCGCAGCCGGAACCGGCAGAAGAATCGGAATCCGAAATGCCGCAAGAAATGCCGCAGACGGCAGCGGAGCCGGACATAATGGAAATCAAGGTCCCCGTTGATAGCATGGACGGGGCGCAGCTACGCAACCTGGTCTTCATGCTCCATGCCCAGCAATATCTTCTGAACCGGGCTGCGGGGCATAAAAACATCCAGGTGCCGGACAGGCTGATTGAAGACCTGAAAGAGGAACCTGTGACAGACAGGACTTCCTTCTTTGCGGTCTACCAGAACTACAGAAAGGAAGGGAAAGGCTTCCTGATTACTGCAGAAACAGTGACATTCTGTTTGGCCGCGACAGACAACGCCGTGAAGAACCGTGCTTTGATTGAACTGACGGCCTTCATGGTCGGCGCGGCGAAAAAGGCGAAACGAATCAATCCCGTCACTCGGAAACCGGAGAATGAGAAATACTATCTGCGGATGTGGCTCCTGCGCATCGGCATGGGAACTAAAGCCAGTCACGAATCGCGCATGGCCCTGCTGAAAGGCCTGAACGGATGGAGCGCTTTCCGCACAGAAGCGGATGCCAAAGCCCACGCCGAACGGCAGAAGAAACGCCGGAACCAGAACACATAAACCCTCAATTTAATTCATAATTATTCTCAAAAAGACTTGCTATTATGTGCCTTTAGAGTGATATATAGTGTACCGAAAGAACACACGCACACATAGAAAGGACAGAGATAATTATGAAAACACTGCACTTTGGAATCGAAATGGAAATGACAGGGATTACGAGAAACCGGGCGGCCAGCCTTATGGCCCGCTTCTTTGGAACGGAAAGCCGGCATGAAGGAGGAGCCTACGATACCTACACCGCAAGGGACGATCAGGGACGGAAATGGAAAGCCATGAACGACTCCAGCCTGGTCCCGCAGAAAAAGGTGGACGGCGAAATTATGGACGCTTCCAACTATTACCGCACGGAAGTGGTCAGCCCCATCCTTTTCTACGAAGACATCCCGAAGCTGCAGGAACTGGTGCGGACGCTCCGCAAGGCCGGGGCCTTTGCCAACAAGTCCTGCGGCATCCACATCCACGTCGGGGCTGAACGGTTCACGGCGAAGACACTGCGGAATCTGGTGAACATCATGGCGAGCAAGGAAGACATGATTTACCGGGCTCTCCAGATCAACCCCTCACGGGAAAGCCGGTACTGTCGGAAAACGAACACCACGTTCTTAAAAGACCTCAACCGGAAAAAGCCGGACACGATGGACGGCATCGCCGACCTCTGGTATCAGGAAGCCCCTTACGGACGGAATCATCATTACAACAGCACCCGCTACCACGGGCTGAACCTGCATGCCACCTTCACCAAGGGAACCGTCGAGTTCCGCCTTTTCAACGGCACCCTCCACGCCGGCGAAATCAAGGCCTACATCCAGTTCTGCCTTGCGGTTGCCCATCAGGCGCTCACGCAGAAGAAAGCCTCGGCGCGGAAGACCGAAACGGACAATGAAAAATACGCCTTCCGGTGCTGGATGCTCCGGCTGGGGCTCATCGGCGACGAATTCAAGACCTGCCGGCTCCACTTCCTCAAACACCTCACAGGCAACTCCGCATGGCGCAACGCCGCCGCTTGAAGGGGATAGCCTCACGGGCAGCTTCGGCTGCCCTTAGGGTGGTAGAAGGGTATTCCCTTCGGAAAGGATGAGAGCGATGAACAAAAAAATCTACATTGCCTACGGCAGCAACATGAGTGAAGCGCAGATGGCGCAGCGGTGTCCCGATGCCACCCTTGCGGGGACAGGAAAAATCTACGGTTACGAGCTGCTTTTCAAAGGCTCCCTGACCGGATGCTACGCCACTATCGAGAAAAAGGCGGATGCCTTCGTGCCGGTCGTCCTTTGGCGCATTTCGGCAGCAGATGAACGGCGGCTTGATGCATATGAAGGATTCCCGCGGTTCTATTACAAAAAAGAAGTGAAAGTGGAAACCGCTGACGGCACAATCCGCGGTCTGGTGTATATCATGCATGAGGAGCGGCATTTCGGCATTCCGGAACCATGGTATTATCAGAATATGGAGCGTGATTACCACAAGTTCGGTTTCAACCCCGCCATCCTGCGGAAAGGGCTGACGGAAAGCCGGACAAGGACGAAGGGCGCACGGGTACGGCTGATCTTTATGGATGATGTGCAGGCACCACCTGTAGGTACCGAAGGCACGGTCCAGTACGTCGATGATGCCGGAACCATCCACGTGCAGTGGGACACGGGCGGCAGCCTCGGACTGGTACCCGGCGCCGATGAATGGGAAATTGTCTAATAAAATGCATAAATAACCGAAAGATGACTTGCTATTATGTGCTTTTAGAGTGATATATATACATGACGAAGGGGACAAGCCCCAAAGAAAAAAGCACATGAAAGCGAGGAAAAAACGATGAGAACAATCATTACACTGGATGGAAAGAAAATCAGCAAAAAAGCAGCCTGCGAAATGTTTGGAAAGGAAGACATGGACAAACGGATACGGGAAGCCAAAGAAGTCTTTTTCGAAGACCCAAATGAAGAAAGCAGCTGGTGGATGGGAAACGGGATGCTGACCATTGCGTTTCGGTAAACTTCCGAACAATAAGGGGCCGATAGCAGGCCCCTTTTCTCGTAGGAAAATGCATAAATAATCGAAAAATGACTTGCTATTATGTGTCTTTAGAGTGATATATATACATGACGAAGGGGGGAAGCCCCAAAGAACAAGCACATGAAAGCGAGGAATTTACCATGACAAACATTTACGCACTCCGCAACCATTTCGAACTCCACGAATACAAGACAGCAATCACAAGAGCTGATTTCGAAGCCCATTTCAAAGCCACGAAGGAAAAGGTGACCTTCACTTTTGGAGGCTGGGATGGCAAAAGCTACCACGGTGAAAGCCGCACCGCAAGGGTTTACCGGACAGATATAAAAGGCTACGAAGATGTCAGGTTTATCAAAGTGGGGAAAGGGCTTCATTACATCGAGGATGATCTCCAGATTCTTGAAGAAGCGACCGGGGAAACTCACCCGAGTGCCGAATGGCTGGTCGATGTCCTGAAAAACGCACGATAAGGAAAGCCTGAAGACGGGGCCGAAAGGCCCTGTTCTTTGCCATAAAATAAAATGCATAAATTTTCTTTAAAATGGTAAAAGAAAATCGGGGAAGGCTGCAGCCGCGGCCTTCTCTGCCGTACAGCCCGTAAGGGCTTTTTTTATTGGGAGGTGAGCGCCATTGGCTGTACGAGGAAGGAAACCGAAACCGA
>ERZ791917.1019-NODE-1019-length-18664-cov-2.951045_pt1 | contig 18664 bp, 29 predicted proteins | sample MGYA00510138_ERZ791917 | MGnify/ENA primary metagenome ERZ791917 (study PRJEB30046, sample SAMN00792102) | human gut metagenome | study: EMG produced TPA metagenomics assembly of the A metagenome-wide association study of gut microbiota in type 2...
GGCCGGAATCCGGATACCTTTACTGCTTTTTATCCCGGTATAAATCCGGTAAACATCTGATGCGTAGGCAAGACGTCTCTGGTTCTGGCGTTCGGTCTTCCTGAATCCGGCATTGTATGCACCAACGGCCTCCCAGGAGACGCCCCATTTTTTAAAGGCTATTGCCAGATAATAAGCACCGGTATAAATGTTCATGCAGGGATCTGTTGTCAGATGTTCCGGCTTAATTCCATAGCGGACCAGTTCGTTAAAATGCTGGGAATCTACCTGCATCAGTCCGCTGCCATATCCCGTTACCGGATTAATACCGATGGCATTAACCCGGTAACGGGATTCTTTCCATGATATTGCTCTCAGTAAATCAGGATCTATTTTGTAATCCCGGCCTGCAAGATCAAAGCAATCAGTGGCATGGCAGATCTCATTTATAAACATCAGGCAGATGGCTAACATCCATTTTTTCATTTTTCCACCTCTGGTGACTTTATCCGTAAATAATTTAACCCACTCCACAAAAAGGCTCAACAGGTTGGTGGTTCTCACCACCAAAAGCACCACACCCCACGCAAAAACAAGTTTTTGCTGATTTGTTTTTTAAATCATTAGTTTATGTTCTAAATAATGTATTTTAATTTATTTTACATTATTAAATAGGGTCGTTGACGACCCTATAGCGACCCTATAGCGACCCTATGGCGACCCTTGTTAGGGTCAGTGATGACAATTTTCATAAAAAACATTTGGATATATTAGGGCCGCCCCTAGCAGCGCCGTGCGTTTTTTTATAGTATGCCCCTAGGGGCGCTGCTAGGGGTGCTCTTCTTTTTTCAGACCATACTATGAGTAGATGAAATAAAACTCTTATTTCAGAATCTAAAAGGTACTGTCTTATGGCCAGAGTAAATCTGTATATCAGTAATGAGGTTCATGAAAAAATTAACATGATTGTTGAAAAGCGTCGTCAGGAGGGAGCAAGAGATAAAGATATAAGCCTTTCAGGAACTGCTTCAATGCTTCTTGAATTAGGGCTCCGTGTATATGACGCTCAGATGGAGCGTAAAGAGTCTGCATTTAACCAGACAGAGTTTAATAAACTTCTTCTTGAATGTGTTGTAAAAACACAGTCAACGGTGGCAAAGATTTTAGGTATTGAGTCTCTCAGTCCTCATGTATCCGGAAACCCGAAGTTTGAATATGCCAGTATGGTTGACGATATCAGAGAGAAAGTGTCTGTTGAGATGGACCGGTTTTTCCCGAAAAATGATGATGAATAAATGAAAATGAAGTTTGAGTTGGTTCAAATATAAGAATTTTTATGATTCAAAAAGATGACAATACGTCAGATAATTAGTATATTAATTACGTGGTTAATACCACGTTAAAAATTGAAACTGAAAATCGCCGATGCAGGGAGCTGTAACTCCCTGCATCGACTGTCCATAGAATCCTTAACGGAGGTTCCTATGTGTGCGCTGGATCGTAGAGAAAGGCCACTTAACAGTCAATCTGTAAATAAATACATCCTTAACGTTCAGAATATCTACAGAAATTCTCCCGTTCCGGTTTGTGTCCGTAACAAAAACCGGAAAATCCTTTATGCCAATGGGGCTTTTATTGAACTCTTTTCCAGAGAAGATAAACCTTTATCCGGAGAGAGTTATATACGTCTGCAGGTTGAAATTTTTCTTTCATCACTTGAACTGGAATGCCAGGCTCTTGGACATGGCTCTGCATTTTGTCGTCGTTTTAATTTTCATGGCGAAATCTATCAGATAAGGATGGAGAATGTTTCTTTTTATAATGACGAATCTGTTGTTTTATGGCAAATTAATCCGTTTCCTGATTATCCATTTTTTGCGTTAAATCAGAGTGTAAGTAATACAAATACTTCTGGTCAATTAACGATATGGAATGATCTTTCTCCAGGAACATTGGTTGTTTTCTCTTTTTATATGCTGGGTGTTGGTCACGCAACAATTGCCAGAGAATTGGGTATTACAGACAGAGCATCTGAGGATCGAATTAAACCAGTTAAACGGAAAATAAAAGAGTTTTTTGAACACTTTGATTTATTCAGAGTGTCATGTATCTATAAAGGAGAAATAGATTCGCTATTAAGTATAATTCGTGAATTTTATGGTGTTAAATAAATGTTAAATAAGGCGCGCCAATTTTGGCGTGTTTTTTTTCGACGATTTCTGTGCAATCATAATTTTATTAGTCGGGAAACAGAGGTGAATTTAGTGAGGAGGCGTAACGCGAGAGGCGGTATAAGCAGAACGGTCTCGGTGTATCTCGATGAAGATACAAATAACCGACTTATTAAGGCCAAAGATCGTAGTGGAAGAAGTAAAACGATAGAAGTCCAGATCCGTCTCAGAGATCATCTGAAACGGTTTCCTGATTTCTATAACGAAGAAATATTCAGGGAGGTGACCGAAGAGAGCGAGTCAACATTTAAAGAACTTTAGTTTTTATCTATCAATATTAAACAGAGGAATCATATGGACGCCGTTTTAAGTGTTCAGGGGGCTTCTGCGCCCGTCAAAAAGAAATCGTTTTTTTCCAAATTCACTCGTCTGAATATGCTTCGCCTAGCTCGCGCTGTGATCCCGGCTGCTGTTCTGATGATGTTCTTCCCGCAGCTGGCGATGGCCGCCGGCAGCAGTGGTCAGGACCTGATGGCAAGCGGTAACACCACGGTTAAGGCGACCTTCGGTAAGGACTCCAGTGTTGTTAAATGGGTTGTTCTGGCTGAAGTTCTGGTCGGTGCTGTCATGTACATGATGACCAAAAACGTCAAGTTCCTGGCCGGTTTTGCCATCATCTCTGTATTTATTGCTGTGGGTATGGCCGTCGTTGGCCTCTGACAGGAAATAAAACGATGTCGGGAGACGAGAATAAACTTAAGAAATATCGTTTCCCGGAAACACTGACCAACCAGAGCCGCTGGTTTGGCCTGCCACTGGATGAACTGATCCCCGCAGCAATCTGTATTGGCTGGGGTATCACAACATCGAAATATCTGTTCGGTATTGGTGCAGCGGTTCTGGTTTATTTCGGGATTAAAAAACTGAAAAAAGGGCGGGGCAGTTCCTGGTTACGTGACCTGATTTACTGGTATATGCCAACAGCCCTGCTGCGCGGTATTTTTCATAATGTTCCCGATTCGTGTTTCCGGCAGTGGATTAAATAGAACTGATACCAGGATTGTTATATGGAACACGGTGCCCGTTTAAGTACCAGTCGTGTAATGGCCATCGCCTTTATATTTATGTCAGTGCTTATTGTTCTCAGCCTCTCTGTTAACGTCATTCAGGGGGTGAATAACTACCGTCTTCAGAATGAGCAACGCACTGCCGTGACGCCAATGGCATTTAATGCCCCCTTTGCCGTGTCACAGAACAGTGCCGACGCCTCTTATTTACAGCAGATGACGCTGTCATTTATTGCCCTCCGGCTGAATGTTTCATCAGAAACCGTCGATGCCTCACATCAGGCGCTTCTGCAATATATCCGCCCGGGCGCACAGAACCAGATGAAAGTTATTCTGGCTGAAGAAGCGAAGCGTATTAAAAACGATAACGTGAACTCAGCCTTTTTCCAGACCAGTGTTCGTGTCTGGCCTCAGTATGGCCGTGTGGAAATTCGTGGTGTGCTTAAAACCTGGATTGGTGATTCAAAACCTTTCACTGATATCAAACATTACATCCTTATTCTGAAGCGGGAAAACGGGGTGACCTGGCTGGATAATTTCGGGGAAACAGACGATGAGAAAAAATAATACGGCAATAATATTCGGCAGCCTGTTTTTTTCCTGCAGCGTGATGGCCGCAAACGGTACGCTGGCCCCCACCGTGGTGCCAATGGTGAACGGTGGTCAGGCCAGTATTGCCATCAGCAATACCAGCCCGAATCTGTTTACCGTTCCCGGTGACCGGATTATCGCCGTGAACAGTCTGGATGGTGCCCTGACCAATAATGAGCAGACCGCCTCCGGCGGTGTGGTGGTTGCCACCGTCAACAAAACGCCCTTTACGTTCATTCTGGAAACAGAACGTGGTCTGAATCTTTCCATTCAGGCCGTTCCCCGTGAAGGCGCGGGGCGTACCATTCAGCTGGTCAGTGACCTGCGCGGAACCGGAGAAGAAGCCGGTGCGTGGGAAACGTCCACGCCTTACGAATCCCTGCTTGTGACCATCAGCCAGGCCGTCCGTGGCGGAAAATTACCCGCAGGCTGGTATCAGGTCCCGGTGACAAAGGAAACCCTGCAGGCCCCGGCGGGGCTGTCTTCAGTGGCAGATGCCGTATGGACGGGGAATCACCTGAAGATGGTCTGCTTTGCCGTGGAAAATAAAACGCTGTCTGCCCTGAATATCCGGGAAAGTGACTTCTGGCAGCCGGGAACCCGTGCCGTGATGTTCAGCCAGCCTGCCAGCCAGTTACTGGCAGGTGCGCGCATGGATGTGTATGTCATCCGTGACGGGGAGGGCAACTGATGGCCAGTATCAATACCATTGTGAAACGCAAGCAGTACCTGTGGCTGGGGATTGTGGTTGTCGGTGCAGCCTCCGCGATTGGTGGGGCACTGTATCTGTCTGATGTGGACATGTCCGGTAACGGTGAAACCGTGGCTGAACAGGAGCCTGTGCCGGATATGACCGGTGTGGTGGATACGACCTTTGATGACAAGGTGCGTCAGCATGCCACCACAGAGATGCAGGTGACGGCAGCGCAGATGCAGAAGCAGTATGAGGAAATCCGTCGTGAGCTGGATGTTCTGAACAAACAGCGCGGTGATGACCAGCGTCGTATTGAAAAGCTGGGACAGGACAATGCCGCCCTGGCAGAGCAGGTAAAAGCCCTGGGTGCTAATCCCGTCACAGCGACCGGTGAGCCTGTACCGCAGATGCCTGCCTCACCGCCCGGCCCGGAAGGCGAACCACAGCCAGGAAACACCCCCGTATCCTTCCCGCCGCAGGGCAGCGTTGCTGTTCCACCGCCGACGGCGTTTTATCCCAGGAATGGTGTCACGCCACCACCACAGGTGACGTACCAGTCTGTGCCGCTGCCTAACCGGATACAGCGTAAGGTGTTTACCCGTAATGAGGGAAAACAGGGACCATCACTGCCGTACATTCCGTCAGGAAGTTTTGCGAAAGCCATGCTGATTGAAGGGGCGGATGCCAATGCCTCTGTCACCGGTAATGAATCCACGGTGCCGATGCAGCTGCGTATCATCGGCCTGGTGGAAATGCCGAACAGCAAGACGTATGACGCAACGGGATGTTTTGTGGGTCTGGAAGCCTGGGGGGATGTGTCCAGTGAGCGTGCCATTGTACGCACCCGCAATATCAGTTGCCTGAAGGACGACAAAACTATTGATATGCCGATTAAGGGGCATGTCAGCTTCCGGGGTAAAAACGGTATCAAGGGCGAAGTGGTGATGCGTAACGGCAAAATCCTCGGCTGGGCATGGGGCGCGGGATTTGTTGACGGTATCGGTCAGGGAATGGAGCGCGCCTCCCAGCCGGCTGTCGGGCTGGGTGCCACAGCCGCTTACGGGGCTGGTGATGTCCTGAAAATGGGTATCGGTGGCGGCGCATCGAAAGCCGCACAGACGCTCAGTGACTACTACATCAAACGTGCCGAACAGTATCACCCGGTGATACCGATTGGTGCGGGCAACGAAGTGACCGTGGTGTTCCAGGACGGCTTCCAGCTGAAAACCGTGGAAGAGATGGCGCTGGAACGCACGCAGAGCAGAGCGGAAGAAGACAATCCGGAAAGTCCGGTTCCTGTTCCGCCATCGGCTGAAAGTCATCTTAACGGCTTTAATACTGACCAGATGCTGAAGCAGCTGGGCAACCTGAATCCGCAGCAGTTTATGTCCGGCAGCCAGGGAGGGGGCAACGATGGCAAATAATATGTCGTCCCGTCAGGCGTGCCATGCCGCCCGGTATGTTGTCGCCCGGGTTCTGCGAGGACTGTTCTGGTGTCTGAAGTACACCGTCATTCTGCCACTGGCCACAATGGCCCTGATGGCTCTGTTTGTTTTATGGAAGGACAACACCACGCCGGGGAAATTACTGGTTAAGGAGATTAACTTCGTAAGACAAACAGCACCTGCCGGACAGTTCCCGGTCAGTGAATGCTGGTTTTCTTCCTCTGATTCTTCAGGCAGATCAGAAATACAGGATATCTGCCATTACCGCGCGGCTGATGCTGCAGATTATGTCAGGGAGACTGACCGGTCACTGATGCAACTGGTCACCGCATTATGGGCAACACTGGCACTGATGTATGTCTCGCTGGCAGCGATCACCGGGAAATATCCGGTGCGACCCGGAAAAATGAAATGTATCCGGGTGGTAACCGCAGATGAACATCTGAAGGAAGTTTATACGGAAGACGCTTCCCTGCCGGGAAAAATCAGGAAATGCCCTGTTTATCTTCCTGATGACAGAACAAACAGAAACAACGGAGATAAAAATGAACATGCGTAATATTAATGTTATTACAGCCCTCTCTGTGCCGGGTAAAACCGTGTCAGATGATTTTATGCATGCTGTTCTCAGTAACTGCGTCACAAGAATCGTACTTCCTGCACCGGAGAAATTCGGTTCTGAGTCATTGCCGGACAATTTTAATATGACTGCTGTCTGTGTGATGAAGAATTCAGAAATATAAGGAACCCTTTGATGAATAAGCTGGTTTCTGATGGCAGCGTCAAAAAAATAAATTATCCGGTGCTGTATGAGTCCGGAATAACACCTCCGTTATGTGAAGTCAGTGCACCAGAACCTGATGCGGGGGGAAAACGCATTGTGGCATATGTTTATAAATCATCACGGAGTACGGTTTTTGAAAATCCTGACATTGTAAAAACCTGTACGGTCAGGGATTTGAAGAAGGATTTTGTGAACTGCGATGAGAAAGGTGAGGGACAATGAAACAGATTTCTTTATTTATTCCTCTGCTGGGGACCTTATTACTTTCCGGCTGTGCCGGAACCAGTACGGAATTTGAGTGTAACGCCACCACATCCGATACCTGTATGACGATGGAGCAGGCCAATGAGAAGGCCAAAAAACTGGAGCAGTCCTCAGAAGCAAAGCCGGTTGCGGCATCACTGCCGCGCCTGGCTGAAGGGAACTTCCGGACAATGCCGGTGCAGACCGTCACCGCGACCACTCCGTCCGGCAGCAGACCTGCGGTGACAGCACATCCGGAGCAGAAACTGCTGGCACCACGCCCGCTGTTTACCGCTGCCCGGGAAGTGAAAACGGTTGTTCCGGTCAGTTCAGTTACGCCGGTAACACCTCCTCGTCCGCTAAGAACGGGTGAGCAGACGGCAGCATTATGGATAGCGCCTTATATTGATAACCAGGATGTTTATCATCAGCCATCTAGCGTGTTTTTTGTTATTAAACCGTCTGTGTGGGGAAAACCACGTATTAATTAACTGGCCCTGAAGTTGTATATCAGCCGGCAATGCCGGCGGGCTTTCTGTATTCAAAATCTGCCTGTAAAACGAGTGCCCTGTGCGTGAAAAGGGATGGGCGGTAGCGTGTCAGAACATGTCGGGAGGAATATTCCGTGAGTGATGAAGCCGATGAAGCATATTCAGTGACAGAACAACTGACCATGACAGGAATAAACCGGATACGCCAGAAAATAAATGCTCATGGTATTCCTGTTTATCTCTGTGAAGCATGCGGAAATCCTATTCCGGAAGCCTGGCGGAAAATATTTCCCGGTGTGACGTTGTGCGTTGAATGTCAGGCGTATCAGGAAAGACAGAGAAAACATTATGCATAAGTCAGTCGCAGAACATAGTGATTTAATTCCGGATGAACATGAGTGGATATTCAAAAAACAGAAATCTTTGTATATGCGCCGGGAAATGGCGCGTTAATTACAGGTATTCCCTTCATGGCTACCGCATTTCTCGCTTTATTTTTCAACTAAGGAATTCATGTGAATAACCCACTTGAGGCCGTCACTCAGGCGGTTAACTCCCTCGTCACAGCACTGAAACTGCCTGACGAATCCGCAAAGGCCAATGAAGTTCTGGGCGAAATGAGCTTCCCGCAGTTCAGCCGTCTGCTGCCGTACCGTGATTACAACCAGGAATCCGGTCTGTTCATGAATGACACCACGATGGGCTTTATGCTGGAAGCCATTCCCATCAATGGGGCGAATGAGTCCATTGTGGAGGCCCTCGATCACATGCTGCGCACCAAACTGCCGCGCGGTATTCCGTTGTGTATCCATCTGATGTCCAGTCAGCTGGTTGGTGACAGGATTGAATACGGGCTGCGTGAGTTCTCCTGGTCAGGTGAACAGGCTGAACGGTTTAACGCCATTACCCGGGCCTATTATATGAAAGCGGCAGCGACACAGTTTCCGCTGCCGGAGGGGATGAATCTGCCCCTGACCCTGCGCCATTACCGGGTGTTTATCTCGTACTGTTCTCCTTCGAAGAAAAAAAGCCGGGCCGACATTCTGGAAATGGAAAACCTGGTGAAAATCATCCGGGCGTCGTTACAGGGGGCCAGTATCACCACACAGACGGTGGATGCACAGGCCTTTATCGATATTGTCGGGGAGATGATTAACCATAACCCGGACTCCCTGTACCCGAAAAGACGTCAGCTGGACCCGTATTCTGATCTGAATTATCAGTGTGTGGAGGACAGTTTTGACCTGAATGTCCGGGCTGATTACCTGACGCTGGGCCTGCGTGAGAACGGCAGGAACAGCACGGCCCGCATCCTGAATTTCCATCTGGCCCGTAACCCGGAAATCGCCTTCCTGTGGAACATGGCCGACAACTACAGCAACCTGCTGAACCCGGAACTGTCCATCTCCTGTCCGTTCATCCTGACGCTGACTCTGGTGGTGGAAGACCAGGTGAAAACCCACAGTGAAGCCAACCTGAAGTACATGGACCTGGAGAAAAAGTCGAAGACCTCCTATGCCAAATGGTTTCCGTCCGTGGAGAAAGAGGCGAAGGAGTGGGGGGTACTGCGTCAGCGGCTGGGCTCCGGTCAGTCCTCCGTGGTGTCCTACTTCCTCAACATCACAGCATTCTGCAAGGACAATAATGAAACGGCGCTGGAAGTGGAGCAGGATATCCTGAACAGCTTTCGTAAAAACGGTTTTGAGCTGATTTCACCGCGCTTTAACCACATGCGCAATTTCCTGACCTGCCTGCCCTTTATGGCCGGGAAAGGGCTGTTTAAACAGCTGAAAGAGGCCGGAGTGGTTCAGCGCGCAGAGAGCTTTAATGTTGCCAACCTGATGCCGTTAGTGGCGGATAACCCCCTGACACCGGCAGGTCTGCTGGCACCCACCTACCGTAACCAGCTGGCGTTTATCGATATTTTCTTCCGGGGGATGAATAACACCAACTACAACATGGCGGTCTGTGGCACCTCCGGGGCCGGTAAAACCGGGCTGATACAGCCACTTATCCGCAGCGTGCTGGACTCCGGGGGCTTTGCCGTGGTGTTCGACATGGGGGATGGCTACAAGTCCCTGTGTGAGAACATGGGGGGCGTATATCTGGACGGTGAAACCCTGCGTTTTAACCCGTTTGCGAACATCACCGATATTGACCAGTCAGCGGAGCGTGTCCGTGACCAGTTGTCGGTGATGGCCAGCCCCAACGGTAACCTGGATGAAGTGCATGAAGGTCTGCTGTTGCAGGCGGTCAGAGCCTCCTGGCTGGCCAAAGAGAACAGGGCACGTATTGATGACGTGGTGGATTTCCTGAAAAACGCCAGTGACAGCGAGCAGTATGCCGAGTCACCGACTATCCGCAGCCGTCTGGACGAAATGATTGTGCTGCTTGACCAGTACACTGCCAACGGCACTTACGGCCAGTATTTTAACTCTGATGAGCCGTCCCTGCGGGATGACGCAAAAATGGTGGTGCTGGAGCTGGGCGGACTGGAAGACCGTCCGTCACTGCTGGTTGCGGTGATGTTCTCCCTGATTATCTACATCGAGAACAGGATGTACCGCACGCCGCGTAACCTCAAGAAACTGAACGTTATTGATGAAGGCTGGCGTCTGCTGGACTTCAAAAATCACAAGGTCGGTGAATTTATTGAGAAAGGCTACCGTACGGCCCGCCGTCATACCGGTGCCTATATCACCATCACACAGAACATCGTCGACTTTGACTCTGACAAGGCCTCCAGTGCTGCCCGCGCGGCATGGGGTAACTCCTCCTACAAAATTATCCTCAAACAGAGTGCGAAAGAGTTCGCGAAATACAACCAACTGTATCCGGACCAGTTCCTGCCACTGCAGCGCGACATGATTGGTAAGTTTGGTGCGGCCAAAGACCAGTGGTTCAGTTCCTTCCTGCTGCAGGTGGAAAACCATTCCTCCTGGCACCGTCTGTTTGTGGACCCGTTAAGCCGCGCCATGTACAGCTCTGACGGCCCGGATTTTGAGTTTGTGCAGCAGAAGCGTAAAGAGGGGCTGAGTATTCATGAGGCGGTATGGCAGCTGGCGTGGAAGAAGTCAGGGCCGGAGATGGCTTCGCTGGAAGCTTGGCTGGAAGAACATGAGAAATACAGGAGTGTGGCATGAGTTCAACGCAGAAACCCACCGACGTCACGGCAGAACGACGCAGCCACTGGTGGTGGACGGTGCCGGGATGCCTGGCAATGGTGTTACTGAACGCAGCCGTCAGTTACGGCATTGTCAGACTGAACGCACCGGTGACTGTCGCCTTCAAGATGAAACAGACCGTGGATGCGTTTTTTGACAGCGCCAGTCAGAAACAACTGTCAGAAGCGCAGTCAAAAGCCCTTTCAGCGCGTTTTAACACGGCACTGGAAGCCAGCCTGCAGGCGTGGCAGCAGAAACACCACGCGGTCATTCTGGTGTCGCCTGCTGTGGTACAGGGGGCACCGGATATCACCCGGGAAATCCAGCAGGATATTGCCCGGCGAATGAGGGCGGAACCATGAGATGCCGGGGGCTGATTGCCCTGCTGATATGGGGGCAGAGTGTGGCCGCCGCCGATCTTGGTACCTGGGGCGATCTGTGGCCGGTAAAGGAGCCGGACATGCTGACGGTGATCATGCAGCGCCTGACGGCACTGGAGCAGTCCGGTGAGATGGGCCGGAAAATGGATGCCTTTAAGGAGCGGGTGATCCGCAACAGTCTGCGGCCCCCTGCCGTGTCCGGTATCGGACGCACGGAGAAATACGGCAACCGGTTGTTTGACCCGTCCGTCAGACTGGCTGCGGATATCCGGGATAACGAAGGGCGGGTGTTTGCCCGTCAGGGTGAAGTGATGAATCCGCTGCAGTATGTTCCTTTTAACCAGACGCTGTATTTCATCAATGGCGATGATCCGGCGCAGGTGGCCTGGATGAAACGCCAGACGCCGCCCACACTGGAGAGCAAAATTATCCTCGTGCAGGGCAGTATCCCGGAGATGCAGAAGTCTCTGGACAGCCGTGTTTACTTTGACCAGAACGGTGTGCTCTGCCAGCGCCTTGGCATTGATCAGGTCCCGGCACGGGTGAGCGCCGTTCCCGGCGTTCGCTTCCTGAAGGTGGAATTTATTCCGGCAGAGGAGGGCAGAAAATGAAGCGAAGCCTGTGGCTGCTGATGTTATTCCTTCTCGCCGGTCATGTCCCTGCAGCGTCTGCGGATTATGCCTGTGAGGGGCGTTTTGTAAACCCGATCACGGATATCTGCTGGAGCTGTATTTTCCCGCTCTCGCTGGGCAGTATCAAAGTCAGTCAGGGTAAGGTCCCCGACACGGCGAACCCGTCGATGCCCATTCAGATTTGTCCGGCACCGCCGCCGCTGTTCAGGCGTATCGGGCTGGCCATTGGTTACTGGGAGCCGATGGCGCTGACGGACGTCACCCGGTCACCGGGATGCATGGTTAACCTGGGCTTCAGCCTGCCGGCTTTTGGTAAAACGGCACAGGGAACGGCGAAAAAAGATGAGAAGCAGGTGAACGGGGCGTTCTATCACGTTCACTGGTACAAATACCCGCTGACGTACTGACTGAACATCATCACATCGCTGGGCTGTCTGGAAGGTGGTGACCTGGATATCGCTTATCTTTCTGAAATTGACCCCACCTGGACGGACAGCAGCCTGACCACCATTCTCAATCCGGAAGCTGTCATCTTTGCCAATCCGATAGCACAGGGGGCCTGTGCAGCAGATGCCATTGCCAGCGCCTTTAATATGCCTCTCGATGTTCTGTTCTGGTGTGCCGGTTCGCAGGGCAGTATGTACCCGTTCAATGGCTGGGTGAGTAATGAGTCCAGTCCGTTGCAGTCCTCCCTGCTGGTCAGTGAACGCATGGCGTTCAAGCTGCACCGTCAGGGCATGATTATGGAAACCATCGGGAAAAATAACACCGTCTGTAATGAATATCCGTCCCCAATCCTGCCCAAAGAACGCTGGCGTTACCAGATGGTGAATATGTACCCGGACAGCGGACAGTGCCACCCGTTCGGGCGCAGCGTGACCCGCTGGGAAACCGGGAAAAATCCGCCCAACACAAAGAAAAACTTCGGCTACCTGATGTGGCGTAAACGTAACTGTGTATTCCTGTGAGGTGAATGATGAAGCTGAGTATGAAATCTCTGGCAGCACTGCTGATGATGCTGAACGGGGCGGTTATGGCGTCAGAAAACGTGAACACTCCTGAAAACCGCCAGTTCCTGAAGCAGCAGGAAAATTTAAGCAGACAACTGCGTGAAAAACCTGACCATCAGCTGAAAGCCTGGGCGGAGAAACAGGTGCTGGAAAACCCCCTTCAGCGTTCAGATAACCATTTCCTGGATGAGCTGGTTCGTAAACAGCAGGCTTCGCAGGACGGGAAACCCCGGCAGGGTGCCCTGTATTTTGTGTCGTTTTCCATTCCCGAAGAGGGGCTGAAACGGATGCTGGGCGAAACCCGGCACTACGGTATTCCGGCCACACTGCGGGGCATGGTGAATAATGACCTGAAGACCACCGCTGAAGCCGTGTTGTCCCTGGTGAAAGACGGCGCAACTGATGGTGTTCAGATCGACCCGACGCTGTTTTCACAGTACGGCATTCGCAGTGTACCGGCACTGGTGGTGTTCTGCAGTCAGGGATACGACATTATCCGGGGAAACCTGCGGGTCGGCCAGGCGCTGGAGAAAGTGGCCGCCACGGGTGACTGCCGGCAGGTGGCTCATGATTTACTGGCAGGGAAAGGATATTCCGGGAAATGAAACGTATTTTACCTCTGATACTGGCTCTGGTTGCCGGCATGGCACAGGCTGACAGCAACAGTGATTACCGGGCCGGTTCTGATTTTGCTCACCAGATCAAAGGGCAGGGAAGCAGCAGTATTCAGGGCTTTAAGCCACAGGAGAGTATCCCCGGCTATAACGCGAATCCGGACGAGACAAAATATTACGGTGGCGTGACTGCCGGCGGGGATGGCGGCCTGAAAAATGACGGCACCACGGAATGGGCGACCGGTGAAACCGGAAAAACCATCACAGAGTCATTCATGAACAAGCCGAAAGACATTCTTTCACCGGATGCACCGTTTATCCAGACCGGCAGGGATGTGGTGAACCGGGCTGACAGCATTGTGGGAAACACCGGGCAGCAGTGCAGTGCGCAGGAGATTACCCGGAATGAATACACGAATTACACCTGTGAGCGGGATTTACAGGTGGAGCAGTACTGCACACGAACTGCCCGTATGGAGCTGCAGGGGAGCACCACATGGGAAACCCGGACGCTGGAGTATGAAATGAGTCAGCTACCTGCACGTGAAGTGAATGGTCAGTATGTTGTCTCCATTACCTCTCCCGTTACCGGCGAAATTGTCGATGCACATTACAGCTGGAGTCGTATTTACCTGCAGAAGAGTGTACCTATGACAATTACAGTACTGGGAACCCCACTGAGCTGGAATGCCAAATACTCAGCAGATGCCTCATTTACACCAGTACAGAAAACACTGACTGCCGGTGTTGCTTTTACGTCATCTCACCCCGTCCGGGTCGGGAATACAAAATTCAAACGTCATACGGCAATGAAGCTGCGTCTGGTTGTCAGGGTAAAAAAAGCCTCGTACACCCCGTATGTTGTCTGGTCTGAAAGCTGCCCGTTCAGCAAGGAGTTGGGGAAACTGACAAAAACAGAATGTACGGAGGCTGGCGGGAACAGGACGCTGGTGAAAGACGGTCAGTCATACAGCATGTACCAGAGCTGCTGGGCATACCGGGACACGTATGTCACGCAGTCAGCAGACAAGGGAACCTATCAGACGTACACTGACAATCCTGCCTGTACCCTGGTGTCGCACCAGTGCGCCTTTTACTCCGAAGAAGGTGCCTGTCTGCATGAATATGCCACGTACTCCTGCGAGTCAAAAACATCCGGGAAAGTGATGGTCTGTGGAGGAGACGTCTTCTGTCTCGATGGCGAATGCGATAAGGCTCAGAGCGGGCAGAGTAATGATTTTGCCGAAGCCGTTTCTCAGCTGGCGGCACTGGCCGCTGCAGGTAAGGATGTCGCGGCGCTGAACGGGGTGGATGTCCGTGCTTTCACCGGACAGGCGAAATTTTGTAAGAAGGCTGCAGCCGGATACAGCAACTGCTGTAAGGACAGCGGCTGGGGACAGGATATTGGGCTGGCCAAATGCAGCAGTGATGAAAAAGCCCTGTCTAAAGCAAAATCAAACAAACTGACCGTCAGCGTCGGGGAATTCTGTTCGAAGAAAGTGCTGGGTGTCTGTCTGGAGAAAAAACGCAGCTACTGTCAGTTTGATTCGAAACTGGCGCAGATAGTCCAGCAGCAGGGGCGCAACGGGCAGCTACGTATCAGTTTTGGCAGTGCGAAGCATCCTGACTGTCGGGGAATTACGGTTGATGAACTGCAGAAAATTCAGTTCGACAGACTGGATTTCACTAACTTCTACGAAGACCTGATGAATAACCAGAAAATCCCTGACAGTGGCGTTCTGACGCAGAAAGTGAAAGAACAGATTGCTGACCAGCTGAAACAGGCAGGACAGTAAGGTATGGAAAATCACCGGGGAAAATGATGAAAGTCATATTCACGTCGAACCGTTTTATTGATTTTATTATCCGGCTTTTGATTACAGCGATTGTCATTTCTCCGGTAATTATCTGGTCGTGGGATACGGTAAAAGAAACCACGGCAGACGGGATGCTTGCCGCTGCTTTCGTTATCCTTTACTCCGGTGTGCTCCTGTTTATTCTGTATTTTTGTTTTTCTGCCCTGACTGACCTGCAGAAACCTGATGAAAGAGAAAGTGATGAAAGGAATGAAGATGAATAAAGCATTACTGTCACTGTTACTCTGCTGCTTTATTTTTCCGGCGTCAGGGAAAGATGCAGGCTGGCAGTGGTATAACGAGAAAATAAATCCAAAGGAAAAAGAAAATAAACCTGTACCTGCAGTCCCACGTCAGGAGCCGGATATTATGCAGAAACTGGCCGCACTGCAGACGGCAACAAAGCGTGCGCTGTACGAAGCCATTCTGTATCCCGGCGTGGATAATTTTGTGAAATATTTCCGGCTGCAGAATTACTGGACTCAGCAGGCCGGGCTTTTCACCATGAGCGCCAAAAAGGCCATGCTGGCACATCCTGAACTGGACTATAACCTGCAGTACAGCCATTACAACGGCACGGTACGGAACCAGCTGGCAGCAGACCAGGCGCAGCAGCGACAGGCTATTGCGAAACTGGCTGAACACTACGGCATCATGTTTTTTTACCGGGGGCAGGACCCCATCGACGGGCAGCTGGCGCAGGTCATTAATGGATTCCGGGATACGTATGGTCTGAGTGTTATTCCTGTTTCCGTGGATGGCGTGATTAATCCACTATTGCCGGATTCCCGGACTGACCAAGGGCAGGCGCAGCGTCTCGGCGTGAAATATTTCCCGGCCATGATGCTGGTTGACCCGAAACAGGGCAGTGTTCGCCCGTTATCATACGGCTTTATTTCGCTGGATGACCTGGCAAAACAATTCCTGAACGTTTCTGAAGACTTTAAACCGAATTTTTAAAGAGGTCGTTTAAATGAATTTTATTTCTTTATGGCCTTTATTGCTGGCCCAGGTGACAGTCATGTCACTGACAGTGATTTTCCTTGCTGCTGACAGGCGTTTTTTTTCATGGGACTGTTTTGTTGTTTGCACCCTGTCCATGATGATGGCAGAAGGTATTGTTATTATGAAATATGAACTGTGGTATATCCCTCCTGCCCTGCTGGGTCTGGCAGGAGTGTTGTCATGGTTGCTGCTGCTACTCCATACAGGATATTTTTCAGGCATATCAGAAGGAGTGCATAAGCGTTTGTGGCTCGCTGTTGCCGCAGTGTTTTCTGGTGCGGGAATGATTATATTCTACTGGTTGCTCCATGCATCAGAAAACATAATAAAATAACGAATAGTTAATGCGAGAATAAGACACATCCAGAGAATAAATATTATAAGTGCGAGTTTTGCTCTTCTTATTTGTAACGCGGACAAGTAATTTATTACAGAGAGGAGCATCCAGAGTTCAATGCATATTATTATTAATATAAAAACAGAGAGCATGATAATTGATGGACAGTTCTTTTGTACCATATAGTCCGGTGAAATGTTTATCAGTAAGACAATGGCAACATTGCCTAACATTGTTTCCCGGATAATGTCTCTGATAGCTTCCAGTGTTTTTCTGTCAAAAAATAAACTCATAGTATTAAATCCGTGATAATTAACATAACTGTGTCTGATTGATGAAATCAGCAATATACTGAATAATAATGGTGTTTTAAATATGAGAAAATATAAATTCTCTTTACCCCGGCTTGATATTACGGGTATGTGGGTATTTTCCCTGGGTGTCTGGTTTCATATCGTCGCCCGTCTTGTTCACAGCAAACCCGGGATGGCTTTTTTTCTGGCGGAGCTTATTGCGGCTATTCTCGTGCTGTTCGGTGCATACCAGGTGCTGGATGCATGGATTGCCCGCGTCAGCCGGGAAGAGCGTGAGGCGCTGGAAGCCAGGCAACAGGCCATGATGGCAAAGCAGCAGGAGGGCGGACATGCCTCTCACTAAATCACTGTTGTTCACCCTGTTACTGACAGCCGCTGCCGTGCAGGCCTCCACCCGGGATGAAATAGAGCGACTCTGGAATCCACAGGGTATGGCCGCGCAGCCAGCACAACCGGCAGCAGGCACGTCAGCCAGGACAGAAAAGCCGGCCCCCCGCTGGTTCCGCCTCAGCAACGGCAGGCAGGTTAACCTGGCCGACTGGAAGGTGGTGCTGTTTATGCAGGGGCATTGCCCTTACTGTCACCAGTTTGACCCGGTACTGAAACAGCTGGCACAGCAGTATGGCTTTTCCGTTTTTCCCTACACCCTGGATGGTCAGGGTGATACCGCCTTTCCGGAGGCATTGCCGGTGCCACCGGACGTGATGCAGACCTTCTTCCCGAATATCCCGGTGGCCACACCAACCACCTTCCTGGTCAACATCAACACGCTTGAGGCATTACCGCTTTTACAGGGGGCAACGGATGCCGCCGGTTTTATGGCGCGGATGGATACCGTTCTGCAGATGTACGGAGGGAAAAAAGGTGCGAAATAAGCAGGTGGTGTTACTCATTGCCGGAATATCCGGCATCGCGACGGGAATAATCGTCAGCCTGAATATCCCCTTTATCCGGCTGGGGCTTTTTTATCCCGCCAGCCCTGTAGAAATTGTCGTTTCGCTGTGTCTTACCTTTTCTGTTTCTGTTGTGTTTTTTGTGGGGGCAATTGTGGGATGGATTTCGGTGTCTGAAATATATTACAGCCGCATGACCGGTCTGAATGAATCATCGGAAATATCAGAGGGAACTTATAATGAGAGAAAATAAAAATAATCCTGAACTCAAAATCAGAAGTACAGAACGAGATTATAAATACATTTCCAGAATTACTGACAGGTATGCTGGATTGTCTCTGGTATTCCTGACTGCCGGAATTGTTTTATGGACAGTTATGAACATTATTTTTGATGCCTGTATTGATTCGTGGAAAGCGGACCCGGAATTAAATAATTCGACTTATATGTGGAACATCCTGATGTATGCCATCCCGTATACGTTATATGCGCTTGCAGACGGGTTTCTTGTTACATTTTTTTCTGTTCCCAATGTACGAATTAATATACGGAAATATCGGGATATTCCTGTTGAAACGCCGTATGCGCCGGGAGAACAAATTAAGGGAGGGCAGCAATAATGCTTCGCGTTAAGCCTCTTTTTATTCTTTGTGCCGCCTTACTGACGGTGACGCCTGCAGCGTCAGCGGATGTGAACAGCGACATGAATCAGTTCTTTAACAAGCTGGGCTTCGCCTCCAATACCACACAGCCGGGCGTTTGGCAGGGGCAGGCCGCCGGCTATGCTTACGGTGGCTCCCTGTATGCCCGTACTCAGGTCAAAAATGTTCAGCTGATTTCCATGACGCTGCCGGATACTTTTTTGACCTTGCCCTGCAGACAACGGTGCCGGAAATAAAAACCGCAAAAGACTTCGTGCAGAAAATGGCCAGCGACATTAACAGTATGAACCTCAGTTCCTGCCAGGCTGCACAGGGGATTATCGGCGGGTTTT
>ERZ791917.1020-NODE-1020-length-18652-cov-3.069474_pt1 | contig 18652 bp, 18 predicted proteins | sample MGYA00510138_ERZ791917 | MGnify/ENA primary metagenome ERZ791917 (study PRJEB30046, sample SAMN00792102) | human gut metagenome | study: EMG produced TPA metagenomics assembly of the A metagenome-wide association study of gut microbiota in type 2...
TAATAACTTGCTGTTTAAATTTTTTTGAATGCAAAGACAGACGCTTACCCTGGCAGGCGCAGACGCGGCCAGGGTGGACGGGGGAAGGGAGGGGATGTTTACCCTCTATTACTGGAAACGGGTTCTGACCAGCAGCATTTCCCAGAAAATGCTGTGGACGCCCCTTAAGAATTCCTTATTGATATCCGTGTGCACGGCTGCGTTTGGAATTACCCTGGGCTCACTGCTGGCATGGCTCATGGTCCGCAGCGACCTGCCATATAAGAAATTCTTTTCCCTGGCCCTCATCATTCCCTATATGATACCATCCTGGTGCAAGTCCATGGCATGGCTGACCATATTCAAGAATGAACGCGTGGGCGGCGCCCAGGGCCTTCTGGGATTTTTGGGGATTCAGACACCGGACTGGCTGGCCTACGGGCCGTTTGCCATTATCGTGGTGTTAGTCATCCACTATTATGCCTATGCCTACCTGCTGGTGTCCTCGGCCCTCAGCTCCATCAACTCGGAGCTGGAAGAGATGGGGGAAATCCTGGGAGCCAGCAAGGCCAGGATACTTACAAAGATTACATTCCCGCTGGTGATGCCGGCTATTCTGTCCGCGGTTATCATGACCTTTTCAAAGGCAATGGGCACCTTCGGCGTTCCGTCGGTTTTAGGGCTTAAAATCGGATACTACACCGTATCCACCACCATGTACAACTCCATACAGAACGGGCAGAACCGGGTGGCGTTTGCCATATCTCTGATTCTCATAGCCATTGCCTCCTTCAGCGTGTTCTTAAACCAGAAGGCCATTGGTTCCAGAAAATCCTTCAGTACCATAGGAGGAAAGGGCAGCAGGAGCAATCCCATACGCCTGGGCAAATGGAGGCCGGTTATCGTGGGGATTCTCATTGCCTTCATCGCAGTGGCCGTTGTGTTTCCGGTGGTCATTCTGCTGTACCAGTCCTTTATGCTGGAGCCGGGCAACTACAGCCTCAGCAATTTCACCCTTCATTACTGGACCGGAGGTTCCGTGCCCACCATTGACCAGGGTGAGCCGGGTATATTTAAGAATCCGCAGTTCATGAAATATGTGGTCAACACCATCAAGCTGGTGGTGCTTACCTCCCTGTTTGCAACCGTGTTCGGACAGCTGATTGGCTATATCAATTCCAGGGGACGCAAGCTGTTCTCAGGAAAACTGGTGGAGCAGCTGGTATTTATACCTTACCTGATTCCATCCATTGCCTTTGGCGCCATGTACCTGGCTCTCTTTGCAACGGCTAAGAAAATAGAAATGTTCGGCTACCGCATCACCCTGGTACCGTCCCTGTACGGCTCCTTTGCCCTGCTGGTGCTTATCGCTGTGGTGAAGAACATGCCCTTTGCCTCCAGGGCGGGAACATCCAATATGCTCCAGATCAGTACGGAGTTAGAGGAAGCCGCCCAGGTGGAAAACGCGGGATTCCTGCGCAGGTTCTTTAAGATTGTGTTCCCTCTGTCAAAGGGCGGTATGATAAGCGGATTCATGCTGGTGTTTATCAGCATCATGAAGGAACTGGACCTGATAGTTATACTCATGACGCCCAGCCAGCAGACGCTGCCCTATATGGCGTACGCCTATTCGGCGGAAAATCTGATTCAGCTGTCCAGTGCAGTGACCATCGTTATGTTTGTGCTGGTATTCTTCGTCTACTGGTTTGCCAATACCTTTACGGACGCGGACATCACCAAGGGCTTTTAATGCGGGAGGATATGAAAGATGAGCAGAATTGAATTAAGAGGAATCAATAAATATTACGGCAGGAACCATGTGTTAAAGGACATCAACCTGGTGATTGAGGACGGGGAGTTTATGACACTGCTGGGGCCGTCCGGCTGCGGAAAGACAACCACCCTGCGCGTGGTGGCAGGCCTGGAGAAACCCCAGGAAGGGTATATGTACATGGGGGACAGGGAGATTGTCAATGCGCCTGAAAAGTTTTATGAGGAACCGGGAAAACGCCATCTTAACCTGGTATTCCAGTCGTATGCCCTTTGGCCCCATATGACGGTATTTGACAATGTGGCCTTTGGCCTGGAAGTGGCAAAGGTGCCCAAGGAGGAGATACGAAGGAAGGTGGAAAATGCCTTAAAACGCATGAGGATTGAGGCGTTCATTGACCGGTATCCGTCGGAACTGTCAGGCGGACAGCAGCAGCGCGTGGCCATAGCCAGAGCCATTGTGTCGGAGCCGGAGGTGCTGCTTTTGGACGAGCCGCTGTCCAATCTGGACGCCAAGCTGAGAATCGAGATGAGAAGTGAAATTAAACGGCTCCATCAGGAGTTAGGCACCACCATTATCTATGTGACCCATGACCAGACGGAGGCCCTGACCATGTCTACCAAAATAGCCATTTTCTTTGAGGGTGTGCTGGAGCAGGTGGCGCCGCCCATGGAGCTGTACCAGAATCCTGCCTCCCTGCGTGTGGCTGACTTTATCGGCAATCCAAAGGTGAATTTCCTTCCGGGAAAGGCCAGGGTGGCGGGAGATACCATGACCGTGGAATCCGTTTTGGGAACCGCGTCTTATGACAGGAAGTCCTTTACCGGGGAAGCCCCGGGTGACGGAAGCTTTGAGGCAGTGGTCGGGGTGAGACCGGAGTTGGTGGAGATACTGGACGGACCCGCAGAGGGGAGCATAGAGGCGGAAGTATACTCTGTGATGCCGGCCGGTTCAGAGACAACCATTTACCTGGAGGTGGGCGGGGAACGAATCCTGTCCAAGCAGAACGGACTTAAGCAGTACAGTCCGGATCAAAAGGTGTGGCTGCGGATTAATCCGGATAAGATGAACGTGTTTTGCAAGGACAGCGGCAGGCTGGCAAAGCTGGCTGTCATGGACGCACAGCAGGACCAACAAAATTCAATTAAATGATAAAGGAGAAGAAATCATGAGGAGAAGAGGAAAACGTTTATTGGCACTGGCTTTGGCAGGCGTGATGGCTGCATCTGCGCTTACGGGCTGCGAAAAGATTGAGGACACAAAGGCTGCATCCGGGAACACAACAGCTGCCAAGGCAGCAGATGAGGGCAAGGCCGGGGAGCAGCCGGGAGTAGGAGAGACGCAGAAGGAGGCGGCTGGAGACAAGGCAGGGGAGAATGCGGCAGGGGAAAATGCAGCAGGAGGAAATGCAGCGTCTGCCCCGGAGGAGCAGTGGGCCGTGGACGCGGGACTGTATGAGGATGAATCCTCAGATGAACTGTATAAGAAGGCACTGGACGAGGAGGGCGGGAAGGTAGTCATTTATTCCATTTCCAGCCGTATGGCTAAGGTAAAGGCCAGCTTTGAGGAGGATTATCCCGGCATGACCCTGGAGGTATATGACATCAATGCCAATGACATGTCCACCAAACTGAGCACAGAGTACAACTCGGGTATACGCACAGCTGACGTAATCCATTCCAAGGAACAGACAGGGGATTACATGATTAATTTCTTTAACAAGGGAATCCTGCACAATTACCAGCCTGAATCCATTTACAAGAATGTGAACCAGGAATATTTAAAGGATATGACGCCTTTGTACTTTGAGACTGACTGGTGGTTCTACAATACCGGCATCTATACGGAAACCCCCATCACCAACTGGTGGGATGTGACAAAGCCGGAATGGAATGGAAGCTTCGTGCTCCAGAACCCAATCGGCACAGTGAGCTACATGGCCCTGTTCACCACTATGGTGGAGCATGCGGACGAGATGGCGGAAGCCTATAAGGCGTGCTACGGCGAGGATATTGTACTGGCGGACGACGAGCCCATGGCAGCCCATGCCTGGATGAAGCGGGTGCTGGAAAATGATCCGGTCATCTTTGACTCAAACAACGAGGTCATCCAGTCTGTGGGAGAGGGCAAGGAGTCAAAGCTCATTGGCTACACACCGTCCTCCAAGTACCGGGAGCGGGCTGACAAGGGGTGGAATATCGAATCCGAGCCCCTTAAGATGGAGCCTGTTTCCGGCGTGGCCTTCATGAACTTTGTGGCAGTGGTAAACGAGGCGCCTCATCCAAACGGAGCCAAGCTGCTGATTCGCTATCTGTTAGGCGGCGAAGATGGAAACGGAAATGGTATCAAACCATTCAACACCATCGGAGGATGGCCGGTACGCCCGGAGACAACCCCGGCAGAAGGCAATATCCCCTTGGAGGATATGAAGCTTTGGATGATTAATTATGACTTCGTCTATAAAAATCTGCAGGATGTACAGGACTACTGGTACCAGTTCCGGTAATATGCAGTGGCGTAAAGGAGAGGAGAGCTTCGGATGCCGGACATATTAGAGGGATACAGGAAGCAAAAGGAATATCTGATCTGCGTCGATTCAGATGGCTGTGCCATGGATACCATGGACTCAAAACATATAACCTGTTTCGGGCCCTGTCTGATTCCGGTCTGGGGGCTTTCACAATGGGAGCAGAAGATACGCAGGCGCTGGGATGAGATCAATCTTTACACCATGACCAGGGGAATCAACCGCTTTAAGGGCCTGGCCATGATTCTGGCAGAAATTGACCGGACATATAAAGCAGTGCCGGATGTGGATGCCTTTGTCCGATGGACAGGGGAAGCGCCGGAGTTGTCAAACCAGGCGGTAAAGGCCCAGTGGGAACGGACCGGAAAGGAGATATTCCGACAGGCACTGGAATGGTCTGAGGAAGTAAACCGGAAAATCGGGGCCATGCCGGAAGAAGCCAAATGCGCCTTTGACGGTGTGCGTGAGGCCCTTAAGGCGGCCCATGAGACAGCGGACGTGGCAGTGGTATCCTCTGCCAACAAAAAAGCGGTGGAGGAAGAATGGCAGAGACAGGGCCTGATGGAATATGTGGACGTGGTCCTGTCCCAGGACTCCGGGTCAAAGTCCGCCTGTATCAATGCTCTTCTGAAAAAGGGGTATTGCCCGGACCATGTGCTCATGGTGGGGGATGCGCCGGGGGACTGTGAGGCAGCGGGGGACAACGGGGTATATTACTATCCCATCCTGGTAAAGCATGAGGAGATGTCCTGGCGCCGGTTCCCGGCCGAGGCGCTAAAAAGGCTGGTTATGGGGGAATACGGAGGGGCCTGGCAGGAACAGATGGTGAGAACATTTCGCGATAATCTGTCCTGATGCCGGTATTTACATATCCGGCTCTCCATCAGCAACATGGCATCACAAGTACCAGGCTGATGGAATCAGAGCATTTCCCCGGCAGGCTTTGCCTTGCAGTGAAGAATGGATTTTCAGGCCGCAGCGATGCTTCGTCTGCGGCCTTTTTTTGCGATCCGGGGAATGCGCGGCGTATTAATTTCCTGTTGGATTGTATGGGGTGTGCCTGGTTTTAATGGGGGGCGGGTGGGGTGAAACAGGCATTCCCTTCCTTTCATGGGGCTCTGGCAGGAGTCTGGTATTTCAGGCGGGGAGGAGAGTGGGGAAATGGGAAAGCGGGTATAAGGACAAACTGGCGCAGGGCTGAACAGGCAGCAGATTTAAGTGGAAAAAGCGCCCTGATTTATGTATAATGGAGACAGCGGTGAAAGCGGCATGAAGGAGGATTACATAATGGAAAATTTTGAGTTTTTTACACCAACCAGGATGATATTTGGAAAGAATACCCATCAGCAGGTAGGAAAGATTGTCAAGGAATACGGATTTAAGAAGGTGCTGGTGCATTTCGGCGGGTCCAGCGCTAAGAAGTCCGGACTTCTGGACGCAGTTACAGGCTCTCTTGAGGCAGAGGGAATACAGTATGTGACGCTGGGGGGCGTACAGGCCAATCCCACTCTGTCTAAGGCCAAGGAGGGCATCGAACTGTGCCTGAAGGAGGGCGTGGATCTGGTGCTGGCTGTTGGAGGAGGCAGCGTGATTGACTCATCCAAGTGTATAGCAGACGGCGCAGGGAACCCGGATGTGGATGTATGGACCTATTTCCGCCAGGAGGCTGTGCCTGCCAGGGCATTGCCGGTGGGCGTCATTCTTACGCTTTCTGCCTCGGGCAGTGAAATGAGCGCGTCCTGTGTCATTACAAATGAGGAAAATGGATTTAAGCGGGGCTTTAACAGCGTGACCCACCGCCCGCTGTTTTCCATCTGCAACCCGGAGCTGACCTGCACGGTAAGCAAATACCAGACAGCCTGCGGAACAGTAGATATCATGATGCATACCCTGGAGCGGTATTTCAGCAAGACCAGGGATACGGAACTGACGGACCGCATAGCCGAGGCATTGTTAAAATCCACGGTGGAGGCAGGAAGGATTGCCGATAAAGCTCCGGATAACTATGAAGCCAGAGCCGCTCTTATGTGGGGAGGAAGCCTTTCCCACAACGGGTTGACAGGGGCTGGAAGGGATTTCTTCATGCAGGTCCACCAGCTGGAGCATGAGCTTTCCGGCATGTACCCATCCATTGCCCACGGAGCAGGTCTGGCAGCCCTGTGGCCATCCTGGGCCAGGTTTGTGTGCCCCAGTGATGTGAACCGCTTCGCACGTTATGCGGTCCAGGTGTGGAACATAGACATGGATTTTGACTGCCCTATGAACACGGCCCTGGCAGGAATCCGGGCCACAGAAGATTTCTATAAGAGCCTGGGTATGCCCTCTTCCTTAAAAGAACTGGGTGTGGAGGAAGAACGCCTGGAAGAAATGGCTGTCAAGTGCACCAACATGGGAAAGCGTACCCTGCCGGGCATCCGGGAACTGGGCAAGGAAGAGATGATGGAAATTTACAGGATGGCTTTGGGAGAGTAGCGGGTACAGGAGAATCGCGGATTCAGGAGAATCGCGGGTATGGAGATACCAGCCGCAGATGGATAATGGCCATAGGAGTTTAGCCTGCCCGGAAAATACGAAGGAGACAGAAAATGGATGCAATAGACAGGCGCAGAAGTATACGCAGGTTCTCAGACAAGGAAATACCCCATGAGGTTATCTGTAAAATTGTGGAAAGCGGGATAAAGGCACCATCAGCAAAGAACAGGCAGCCATGGAAATTTATGGTCATTCAGGGACAGGCAAAAGAAAACATGCTGAGGGCGTTTCAGGCCGGAATCCAGCGGGAGAAGGCAGGAAAAGCCATGCTGCCGGACAGCAGCAGGCACCTGGGAGGCGCGGAGTACACGGTACAAATCATGGAACAGGCGCCTGTGGTCATATTTGTCCTGAATCCCCTGGGGAAGGGGATGTTTTCTCCCCTCAACGACGAGGACAGGATTTATGAGCTCTGTAATATCCAGTCTGTCAGCGCGGCAATTGAGAATATGCTTTTGGAAGCAACGGATATGGGAATCGGCAGTCTGTGGATCTGCGACATATTCTTTGCCTATGAGGAGCTGTGCGCATGGATGGACTGCGGGGATGAGCTGGTGGCAGCCGTGGCCTTTGGGTATCCGGAGGAATCGCCGCCGCCACGTCCGCGCAAAAAGCTGGAGGATGTGGTAGTCTGGAAGCGCTGAGTCAGAACGTTGGGTTTGAAATGGGGAAATGGGGAAATTATGGCGCAGCCTATTGCCAACCACCCTCATATGTGCTATGATTCAGCTATAATTAAATAAAGTTCTTCGGGGCAGGGTGTGATTCCCTACCGGCGGTAATAGTCCGCGACCCGCTACGGCGGCTGATCTGGTGTGATTCCAGAACCGACAGTATAGTCTGGATGAGAGAAGAAGGTGTGTAAGTGGTAGATGAACAGGCCCCGGATTATTTGCGTATCCGGGGCTTTTATAGTGCACGCATTCCGAAGGACACATATACGCACGTAAGTGACCGGAAAACGGACACCAAGTGCTCATAACGGGCCCCTTCACTAGGTTCGTGGGAGACCTCACCAAGTGAAGGGTCATGTATCGCACGTAAGTGACCAAAATACGGTCACTAAGTGCTCATAACAAGGAGGATAGGGAAATGAAACAGAATCACTTACTCAGTGTAAGGAATGTAACCGTCATGGCCATGTTCGGCGCCCTGGCGGCAGTGCTTATGATTTTTGAGGTGCCGCTTCCATTTATCGCGCCGTCATTTTACGGCATGGATATCAGTGAGGTGCCGGTGCTTGTGGGTACCTTTGCCCTGGGGCCTGTGGCAGGCGTTGTCATGGAACTGGTGAAAATACTGGTGAAGCTGATACTAAAGCCTACCAGCACGGGATTTGTGGGGGAGTTTGCCAATTTTTGCTTTGGATGCTCCCTTGTGCTGCCGGCCGGTATTATTTACAGGCTTAAAAAGACGAAAAAGGGGGCTGTCATGGGAATGGCTGCGGGAACTGTAATCATGACAATTGTGGCTGTGATACTCAATGCGGTTGTTATGCTTCCGTTCTATTCCCATTTCATGCCCCTGGACACCATCATTGCTGCAGGCGCGGCCATCAACCCGGCTATCAGCAATGTGTGGACATTCGTAATCCTGGCTGTAGGCCCCTTTAATATACTGAAAGGCGCCATTGTAAGCCTGCTCACCGCCCTGGTCTATAAAAGGGTCAGCGTTATCATCCATTCGGATTCAGGACGGCGGGCGGTTAAGGCTTCTTAAGGATTCACATCCGGCGCCGGGTGTGAATGAGATGAGGATACAGCCTGTTTTACCGGAAGCATTTCGATATATCCCCTGGTCCCTATGGGTTCCAGCTGAATTCTGGGATTTTCAGGGTCAGGGGCCAGACCGATGACCGACAGATCGTAACGTTCCATGGCTGTCTGAACCATCTGTATGGCCTGGCAGAAGTCCTCTTCCTCGAAGGGCTCTCCCTGAAACATGAGGTAACTGGCAGCCGGCAGCTGGATTACATCAAAGCCCTCCGGCACAGGACCGCTGTAGTCTGAGGATACTTCCACGCCCTGAACGTATTGGGATGTACCCTCCGGGCGGTATTGTTCGGGAAGCCAGAGGCATAACGGTTCGCCGCTTATGGATTTGATGCTGGTGAGAAGTCCCCACACATCACAGCCGGCTTCATTGCAGTAGGTCATGTAATCATACGCCTGGATGCCCCGCTTAAGGATGACCTTGCGGGCTGGTTTTTCAATGACCTGAATAAATACGTTCTTAATTTGTTCCATATTCATGGGCTCCTTTTCTGTGAATCTGTATTTTACGCCGTAGGGGGTCATCAGATACAGGGGAACGGGATGAGCGGCGTATTCACGGGGATTACAGCCGAATTCGCGGAGAAATGCCCTCTGGTATCCGTCCACGCTTCCGAATCCCAAATCAAAAGCAACATCAATGACTTTGCAGTCCTCGTCCCGCAGCCGCAGGGCGGACCGGGACAGTTTGTAACGCCGGATGTAGTCAGCCGGCGAAAGACCGGTCAGCTTCCTGAACAGCCTGGCAGAATACCAGGGAGAAAAATGGGAGGCCTTCGATAAATCAGCCAGAGTAATGGACTCCTGCCAGTGGCTCTCTATATAATCCTGCATTCTTTGGACTGCTTCTATCTGTTCTTTCATCTGTATCACCTCCGACGTTTATCATTATACAGAACCGGAAAAAGGATTTCTCGACTATTCTTGCCCATGTAAGTAAAAAACCACCACGGCAATATAGAACCGTGGTGATTTCCTATCTCTTAACATAACTCTGTAATCCGCCGTAGATAAATCCGCCGTACACGAATCCTGTGTACACGAATGCGGCGTACACCGCACGTTTACAGCGGGATGATTTCCCCGTCATCCGGCACCAGCAGATTGCCGTCATAGTATTCCCTGCCCTCAGCCGTATATAGGGCTTTGCGCTCCGACAGGTGTTTGTCCTCCGTATGCCATAGCACAAGGTTGGGGATGGAGAGCTCCTTTGCCAGCTCGCAGGCCTCTTTTACCGTGCTGTGGTGTTTTTCATAGGGTTCGAAGATATCACGGTCGCGGTACAGGCAGAAGGCTTCGTGAAGCAGCCAGTCACTGCCTTCCACGTAGGGGCGGCACTCCGCGTTGTACGGCTCATCGCCTGCGCAGGTGAACCGGCGGCCGTTTTTCAGAGTGGTGGTAAATCCGAACTGCCTGGCCTTGGTGGACAGTATATCAAAGAAGGTGACGTCATAGTCCAGGATATGGACTGTCTCGCCGTCCTCCACCGGCACCAGGAAAATGCGGCTTCCAATCATCTTATAGAACTTGCCCTGGATCGTCAGGCGGCAGATGGTGGAGATGGTATCCACCAGTCCCTGGTGGCAGTAAATCTGCAGCTCGCCTTCATACTTTCCTTTTTTCATGGCAGCAGCCACCATGCGCACCATCCACACAATACCCATGATGTGGTCCGTGTGCTCATGGGTGACGAAAATGTTGTGGATATGGCACAGGTCCACATCCATATCCTCCAGGATGCGCAGGATGCCGTTTCCTCCTCCTGCATCCACCATGAAATATTCATCCCCGTCCTTTATGGCAAAACAGGTATTATAACAGCGGGTGGCCTGGGCGTTTCCTGTTCCAAATACGTATAATTCCTCCATTGGCATCTCTTCTCCTTAGAAAAAATTTAGATAATCTTAAACCTTTGTTCAGTTGGAAAAACTTTTCATTTCATTAAGAATATGTTACTATAACTTTAAATAAAATGCAATTGGGATTGGGGGAATATGATGATGAGGGATTTGGCATATCTTAAGCTCCTGGCAAAAGAATACCCCACAGTAAAGGAAGCCACCAGTGAAATTGTCAATCTGACAGCGATTTGCAGTCTTCCCAAGGGAACCGAATATTTTTTCAGCGACTTGCACGGGGAATATGAGGCGTTTATACACCTGCTGCGTTCTTCGTCCGGCATTACCCGGGAGAAAATCAAGGAGACCTTCGGCCACCTGATTCCCGAGGAGGAGCAGGTACAGCTGGCAAACCTGATTTATTATCCGGAGCGGAACCTGGCCCGTATGATGAAACAGGGGCACTACACCGAGGATTGGCAGAAAATCACCATCTACCGCCTGGTACAAAGCTGCAAGGAGGTGTCCTCCAAGTACACCCGCTCAAAAGTCCGCAAGAAGATGCCGCAGGAATTTGCCTACATCATTGACGAGCTGCTTCACGTGGACTACAACGACGATAACAAGAAACTGTACTATAACGAAATTATACACTCCATCATTGAGAATGACACGGCGGACAAGTTCATCATTGCCCTGTGCCATCTGATTCAGAACCTGACCATTGACAACCTTCATATTATAGGCGACATCTACGACAGGGGGCCAAGGGCGGACATTATCATGAATGAGCTCATGTGCTTCCACGATGTGGATATACAGTGGGGGAATCATGATATTTCATGGATGGGGGCAGCAACAGGAAATCTGGCCTGCATCTGCAATGTGCTGCGCATTGCCATCAGTTACAACAGCTTTGATGTGCTGGAGGATGGTTACGGCATCAACCTAAGGCCCCTTTCCATGTTTGCAGCCAAGGTGTACCAGGACGACCCCTGCACACGGTTCATGCCCAAAATTCTGGACGAGAACATTTACGATGCAGTGGACCCCGGCCTGGCGGCCAAGATGCACAAGGCCATTGCGGTGATTCAGTTTAAAGTGGAGGGCGCCATGATTAAGCGCCATCCGGAGTATGAGATGGACAACAGGGTCCTTTTGTCCGGTGTGGATTTTGAGAAGGGTACAGTGGTCATTGAAGGAAAAACATTTCCCATGCTGGACATGAATTTCCCGACCGTGGACCCAAAGAATCCTCTGGAGCTGAGCCGTGGTGAGAAGGAGCTGCTGCGCACCCTGCAGGCCTCCTTCAAGCATGGGGAACTGCTACATAAGCATATAAGATTCCTGTACTCCCATGGGGCCATTTATAAATGTTATAATTCCAACCTCCTTTACCATGGCTGTATTCCCATGAAAAAGGACGGTTCTTTCGATACCATCACCATGAACGGGGTATCCTATGGCGGGAAGGCGCTGATGGACTTCTTTAACCAGCAGGTTCAGAATGCCTATTTCATGCCGGAGGGGACGCCCGGTAAGGAGCAGGCCATGGATATGATGTGGTATCTGTGGTGCGGGGCAAAATCCCCTGTATTCGGCAAGGATAAGATGACTACCTTTGAACATTATTTCGTAGAGGATAAATCCACATATAAGGAAGTGATGAACCCCTACTACCAGCTGAGCCTGAAGGAAGAATTCTGCAACCGCCTGCTGGAGGAATTCGGGCTTCCCGTGGAGGGCTCCCACATTATCAACGGCCATGTGCCGGTTAAGCTAAAGGATGGGGAGAAGCCCATGAAGGCGGGCGGTAAGCTGTTCATCATTGACGGCGGTCTATCGAAGGCATACCAGAGCACCACGGGCATTGCGGGATATACCTTGATTTATAATTCACATCACCTGGCTCTGGCAGAGCACAGGCCCTTTGACCCTAAGAAGGAGAGCACGCCAAAGGTATCCGTGGTGGAGAAAGTAAAGAGCAGGGTGATGGTGGCTGATACGGATAAAGGAAAAGAATTAAAAGGACAGATAGCCGATTTGAAGGAGCTGGTAGCTGCTTACAGAGAGGGAACGATTAAGGAAAGGGTTGAGTAATGAGCAGGACAGAATTTTTGCAAGGACTAAAAAGTGAGCTGGAAGGACGGGTACCCTATTCCGTCATACAGGAGAATTTGCGGTATTATGACTCCTATATTATGGAGGAGGCTGCCAAGGGACAGACAGAGGATGAGGTCATAGAGAGCCTGGGAGGTCCGAGAATCATTGCCAGGACCATAGTGGACGCTGCCCTTGACACCGAGGACAGGCCGGATGGATTTGATTCCTTTGAATCAGAAGCATCCTACCGTTCAGGGCCGGCAGGAAGCAGCCAGGAAGAACGGGAACCGTTCAGGGGGAAAAAACCGGAGGTCCATTATGTGGACTTTGGCAAGTGGTATGTCAGGCTCATTGCCGGGCTGGTGGTATTCCTGGTCATATTCCTGGTGATGACTGTGTTCTTCGGCATCATGGGACTGGCTGGCTGGATTCTGTCCTATATATGGCCGGTGCTGCTGGTAATGCTGGCCGTGTGGATGTTCAGGGGACCCAGGAGATAATCAGAAGCAGATATTGGGCTGATGGGGCGGAAGTATATGGCAAAAGCATATGACCAAGGCATATGGCAAAAGCATATGAAAGAAACATATGAAAGAAGCACATGGCAGGAGCTGTTAAAAAACAGCTCCTTTTTCTTGACAAAAATGTGAATAAATAATATACTGTTTTTAATAAACGTAATATTTGCGTAATATTTACATTTTCAGGAAAATAGATGGAAGTTAGGAGAATCAGCGTGAGCATAAGGGGATTAGGGAAAGGAATCATAAAGGCATCAGGGCTTATATGCCTGTGTGCAGGACTGTGGGTGGTGAACCCTATGGACAGCCAGGCAGCTGTAAAGCAGGCAGAGGTCCAGACCCGGTCCTCCTATGTAGTGAAGATAGAGGCGCCTGCTGTGGACGTACACAGAAGTGCCAGTGAAGGTTCGGCCAGACAGGGCCAGGTTATGAGGGGCCAGACTTATGAGGTGCTGGGAAGAACGGAACAGGGCTGGGTTAAGATCCGCACCGGCGGAAGGGAAGGATACATAAAGACCTCCGGTAATGCCACGGTTGTGGAAAAAGCGCATGAAACCGTAGATGAGGATGCCAAGATGCGCCGTCAGGTAGTGGAGTATGCCCTTCAGTTCGTGGGCGGACGTTACCAGTACGGCGGTGTGGACCCCAATAAGGGAGTGGACTGCTCCGGCTTTACCAGATACGTGCTGGGCAAGGCTGCTTCCATCAGTCTTCCTCATTCGTCCACCGGACAGTCCTCATACGGGAAGTCTGTGACAGAGGACCAGATGCAGCCGGGCGACCTGCTGTTTTACGCCGGAGGCGGGGGCATCAACCATGTAGCCCTGTACATTGGAGACGGGGAAGTGGTGCATGCATCCACAGAAAAGACGGGAATCAAGACGTCCCCATATAATTACAGAAAACCAGTTAAGATTGTAAGCCTGCTGTCCTGAGACAGCAGGTTTTTTTGTGATCTGGGCCGGGAGGGGAGCCGTATCAGGGAGGAAATTCATTTTTAATTCAAAATTACTACATAAAATGTTAAAAATAATGAAGGAAATATTAAATATGTCTAAAATTGTTGACGTGAGATAAAATTGTGATATAATACATTTGTAATGAATGTAACAATTATGTAATAAATAAACTCCGGCTACATTCAGTATAAAACCATGATGGGAGAGTTTCTTCAATGAGAAAAATGTTAGGCAGCCTTTTAAAGGCAGGAGCTGTATGCGGGATGCTGATGGTCATGAATCCATTTACTTCCCTGGCTGCAATCGGTCCTGGATTCACAGCAGGTACATACATTGCCACCATTACAGCAGAGAGCGTCAACATTAACAAAAGCCAAGACAGTGAAGAAGTACTGATGACAGCCAAAACAGGGAATACATACGAAGTCCTGGAGGATATGGGAAACGGATGGATGAAGGTCCGGGTCAATGAATCCGAAGGATTTCTGCCTGTATCCGGTAATGCTACCGTGGAGCAGGTAGGAGAAAGTGAGATGGCAGAGGTACAGCAGGATGCCATTGAATCCTCAGATACATATAAGCGCCAGCAGGTGGTGAATTACGCCATGCAGTTTGTAGGCGGAAGATATAAGTACGGCGGCAGCGACCCGCGTACAGGGACGGACTGTTCCGGATTTACCAGATACGTACTGCAGAATTCAGCAGGAATTTCCATGAACCGTTCTTCCGGCGGACAAGCCCAGCAGGGGATCGCCATTAGCGCTGACCAGATGCAGCCGGGAGATTTGATTTTTTACGGCAGCGGAAGAAGTATTAACCACGTAGCCATGTATATTGGCAACGGACAGATCGTACATGCTTCAACGGAGAGGACAGGCATTACCGTGTCCAACTGGAATTACAGGAATCCGGTGAAGATAGTAAATGTGCTAGGATAGGATTTTCAATATATATAAGCAGGGCCTGTCGGAGTATTCCGGCGGGCCTTTGTGCTGTCTGGCAGAACTAAAAGATAACGGTAATATGAAAATAGGAACGACCAAGGTATAAAAAAGAGACCGCTTCCTTTTGGAAAACGGTCCCTGTCAGGTCAATCTCTATTATGCAGCGCAAACATTTACTGCCTGTAAGCCTCTTGGGCTGTTTGTAATGTCAAATGTAACGGCCTGGCCTTCTTCCAGAGACTTGAAGCCATTGGAGGCAATTCCGGAAAAATGAACGAAAATATCCATTCCGTTCTCTTCGTTTGTGATGAAGCCGTAGCCCTTCTGTGAGTTAAACCATTTTACTGTACCTTTGTTCATGAAAGATACCTCCATAATATAATATTATATTTTCGATAAAAATAAAAATCACATATTTTTGTAAATCATCATAGGAATAATGACTTACAAAAATATGTGAAATCAAAATCTTATTAAAAATACCCATTAAACATACCATGTTTTACGGTTGAAGTCAAGGGAGAATTGAAAAAAATAGGGAAGTGAAAATAGGGAAGCAGATACAACGAAATTACAAAGAGTTGTCCCCGGATAGGGGAGCTATCCGGGGACTTCTCAAGGGGAGTATAAATAATTAATAAGGATGAGGTCATGGTTTAAGGGAAACCATTTTACCTCATATTATTTATAATATATTTTATGGAAAAAAGCAACCTTTTTTTATTTTATCGAATAAAAGGTGTGCAATTCTGCCATACTAAGGCTGTAACTAAAAAAGAATGTTTTTAGGAGGTATTGAAGATGTCTAATAAGAATAACTTCAACAACGACATGGAAAACAGCTCAAGAAACTGCAGCCAGCAGAATAACAGCCAGAACAGCTCTCAGAACAGCTCTAGGAATAGTTCTCAGAACAATTCCCAGAACAGTTCTCAGAACAACAGCCAGAACAATTCTCAGAACAGCTCCAGAAACAGCTCTCAGAACAGCTCTCAGAACAGCAGCCGCAACAGCAGCCAGAACAACAACTACTAATATCGAAAAAGCTGCGGCGTACTGAGTACAGATGATGGAAGGAGCCTGCTTCGCATGACGCGGAGTGGGCTTTTTCTTGTCCTCACCCCATGGTAATGCCTGCATATATTGGTAGTAGGACACGAATGACAGGCATTAGCCCGGACAGAACGTGACAGAAAGGGAAGGTGAGTGGGAAATGACGACATTTCCAATGATATCATACAGACAGTTTGACCAATGGATGGAACAGGGAAAGATTGCGCAGCTGGTGGACCTGAGGGAGCCCTGGATGTTTGAGCAGGACAGGATATGGGGAAGCGTGAACATTCCCTATGATGAGCTTGAGAACCTGATGGGGGAAATCCGCAAGGACGGTACCATTGTATTTTACTGTGACAGGGGGGCCAAGAGCATGGTGGTCTGCCGGGACCTGTGGAGGATGGGCTATCACGCCGTGGACCTGGCGGGCGGAATGTTGAATTACAGGGGGAAATACATTGACAGGAGGCCGCTTTCGGCTTTAGAATAGAAACGTGATTATTCTATTTTAGAGGAGACAGAGCCATGAAAATAATGTTTGCATCGGATATACACGGTTCTGCATATTATTGCAGGAAGATGCTGGATATATACAGTGAATCGGGAGCCGGACGGCTTATGATTCTGGGAGACCTCCTGTATCACGGTCCCCGCAATGACCTTCCCAGGGAATATGCCCCCAAGGAGGTGATCGCCATGCTGAATCCTCTTAAGGACCAGATTTATGCAATCAGGGGAAACTGCGACACGGAAGTGGACCAGATGGTTCTGGAGTTTCCCATAATGGCTGACTATGGTTTGATGGTATTGGAGGGAAAGGCTTTTTACGCCACACACGGACATGTATACAACCAGGATCACCTTCCGCCATTGCAGGACGGAGATATCCTGGTACACGGTCACACCCATATACTGAAGGCCGAGACCATCGAGGTGGAGGGGGGCAGGCATATTGCCGTGTTAAACCCAGGCTCCGTGTCCATCCCTAAGGGAGGCAACCCCAGCACCTATGCCATGCTGGAGGATGGGGTATTCTCCATACGGACCCTGGAGGGCGAAGTGGTCAAGGAACTGAAGCTGTAAAAAAGAGAGGCTGATTGAGAGGAAAAACGATTGAAAACATTTGAATTAATTGCCCCCTGCCATTTTGGGCTGGAGGCAGTACTTAAAAAAGAAATTCTGGACCTGGGATATGAGATATCCCTGGTGGAGGACGGCCGCGTCACGTTTATAGGAGATGACGAGGCCATTTGCCGCGCCAATGTGTTTCTGCGCACCGCAGAGCGGGTGCTTCTCAAGGCGGGAAGCTTTAAGGCGGAGACCTTTGAGGAATTGTTTCAGGGCACCAGGAATATACCCTGGGAGGACTTTATACCCGAAGACGGCAAGTTCTGGGTGGCAAAGGCTTCTTCCATCAAGAGCAAGCTGTTCAGCCCGTCGGATATCCAGTCGATTATGAAGAAGGCCATGGTGGAGCGGCTGAAAAACCGCTATGGAGTCACCTGGTTCCCTGAAAATGGAGCCAGCTATCCGCTGCGGGTGTTCCTCTATAAAGATATGGTGACGGTGGGCATTGACACCAGCGGGGAATCCCTGCACAAACGCGGGTACAGGACATTGACCAGCAAAGCGCCCATCACAGAGACCCTGGCAGCTGCCCTGATTCTCCTGACGCCGTGGAACCGGGACAGGATTCTGGTGGATCCTTTCTGCGGAAGCGGTACATTTCCCATTGAGGCGGCCATGATGGCTGCCAATATGGCGCCGGGCATGAACCGTTCCTTTCTGGCAGAGGAGTGGAGAAACGTGATCAAACGCAAATGCTGGTATGAAGCCATGGATGAGGCGGGGGACCTGGTGGAAGAGGACGTTCAGGTGGATATACAGGGGTATGACGTGGACGGTGACATTGTGAAAGCCGCCCGATCCAATGCCCAGTCAGCCGGAGTGGACCATATGATTCACTTTCAGCAGCGCCCGGTCAGCGCACTGAGCCACCCCAAGAAATACGGCTTTATCATATCCAATCCGCCCTACGGGGAGAGAATCGAGGAAAAGGAGAATCTTCCCGCATTATACCGGGAGATAGGAGAGCGCTTTGCGGCGCTGGATGCCTGGTCCATGTACCTCATTACTTCCTATGAAGATGCGCAGAAGTACATTGGGCGGAAGGCGGACAAAAACAGGAAGATATACAACGGCATGCTGAAAACCTATTTTTATCAGTTCATGGGGCCAAAGCCACCCAGGCGCAGCCAGGAGAACGGTTCAAATTGAGAGGGCGGCCATGGTTGTTGTATCAGATATAGTTAGAAATGGAATAAGGAAAAAAGCAGCAGCCCTGTTTCTGGCGGTCTCATTGTCTTTGGGAACAGCCGGGTGCGGCCAAGCCAACAATCCTGCTGAGACACAATCTCCGGGCAGGATTCAGGACCCGGACGGGACACAGGATACCGGCGGCATACAGAACCCGGGCGGGATACAGGACAGCGGCGGCATGCAGGAACCGGGCGGTACTAGGGACAGCGGCGGCATGCAGGAACCGGGAGGGACACAGGACAGCGGCGGCATACAGAACCCGGGCGGGACACAGGACAGCGGTGGCATACAGAATCCCGGCGGGACACAGGACAGCGGCAGCGGCCTGCAC
>ERZ791917.1030-NODE-1030-length-18569-cov-2.479043_pt1 | contig 18569 bp, 9 predicted proteins | sample MGYA00510138_ERZ791917 | MGnify/ENA primary metagenome ERZ791917 (study PRJEB30046, sample SAMN00792102) | human gut metagenome | study: EMG produced TPA metagenomics assembly of the A metagenome-wide association study of gut microbiota in type 2...
TATGACCGGATTTACCGGATCGGCAGGTACGGCCCTGGTTACAATGGACGAAGCATGCCTTTGGGTAGACGGGCGTTACTATGTACAGGCAGCGGCCCAGTTAAAGGATTCCACAGTGACCATGATGAAAATGGGGCAGGAGGGCGTCCCCTCACTGAGAGCATATCTGGAAGATAAGATGCCTGAGGGCGGATGCCTGGGATTTGACGGCCGGGTAGTCAATGCAGCTGAAGGGCTTGCTTTGGAGGAAATGCTTAGGGAGCGGGGAGCGCGTATTTCCTACGGGGAAGACCTGGCAGGCATGATATGGCAGGAACGGCCTGAGCTGTCGGCGGAACCTGCATGGGTTCTGGATGAGAGGTATGCGGGAAAGAGCGCATTGGATAAGATCGCGGATGTGAGGGAGGCTATGGAAAAGGTACATGCATCTGTTCACGTGCTTACCTCCCTGGATGATATAGCGTGGCTGTTAAATATCAGAGGCAATGACATTCTGTATAATCCCGTGGTGCTGTCGTACGCTCTGGTGACCATGGACCAACTGTATCTGTTTGTCAACAGCAGTGTGCTGGAAGGAAAAGCTTATCCGTATCTGGAGGATGAAAAGGGCATAAGCGTGAGGGAGTATCTGGAACGGACGGGCGTCACAGTGATGCCTTATGACGGGGTATACGACATGGTGGAGGGGCTTAAAAACGAGAAAGTCCTGCTGGAGAAATGCCGTATCAACTATGCTGTATACCGCCTGATTGACGGGTCCAATAAGGTGATCGACAGGATGAATCCCACTGCTTCCATGAAGGCGGTTAAAAATGATGTGGAGATAGAGAATGAAAAGCGGGCCCACATCAAGGACGGCGTGGCAATGACCAAGTTTATTTACTGGCTGAAGAAGAATACGGGGCGTATTCCCATGGACGAAATCAGCGTGTCGGATTATCTTGGGAAGCTGCGCATGGACCAGGAGGGATGCATTGGCCTGAGCTTTGCAACCATATCCGCATATGGAGCACATGGAGCCATGTGCCATTACTCTGCCACACCGGAGAGCAGCATCCCTCTGGAGCCCAGGGGACTGTATCTCATTGATTCCGGCGGCCAGTATTATGAAGGGACCACCGACATTACCAGAACCATTGCCATGGGGCCTGTGACTGATGAGGAAAAGGAGCATTTTACCTTGGTGCTTATGAGTATGCTGCGTCTGGGAGATGTGAAGTTTCTTCATGGCTGCCGCGGACTCAGCCTTGATTATGCGGCCAGAGAGCCGCTGTGGAGACGGGGGCTTAACTATGAACACGGTACCGGACACGGGGTGAGCTACCTGTCCAGCGTACATGAACGTCCCAATGGAATCCGCTTCAAAATGGTTCCGGAGCGCCAGGACAATGCGGTGATGGAAGCGGGTATGATTACATCGGATGAACCTGGTGTGTATATTGAGGGAAGCCATGGAATCAGGACCGAGAATCTGGTTTTGTGTGTTGAGGATGAGAAGAATGAATACGGCCAGTTCCTGCGGTTTGAGTATCTGACGTACGTTCCCATTGACTTGGAGGTAATTGACAGGGAGATTATGTCTGAGCGGGATGTGGAGCTGCTGAACCGGTACCATGAGCAGGTGTATGAGAAGATTAGCCCTTATTTGGATGAGGATGAGCGAGTGTGGCTGGCGGAGGCTACGAGAGCAGTTTGAGAGATGAGGAGGATTGAGAAGCGGGGAGAAGCCTTGAGATAAAGCAGGAGCGGTTGATGATGGCCGGATTGGAATAAAGGCTGGACAGATAAAGATAGTAAATGGATGAAAAAGGCTGGGTAATCCCGCGGCATTGCAGAATGCAGAGCAGTGCTGCGGGAAATATCCGGTCTTTTTTGCGGGAAAGGGTGTGGATTTGTGGCGGGGCGGCTGGGGATGTGGGGACAGGGCATTCATAACAGGTATGGCAAAAATTTATGTTATCCTGTTATTGACAGCAGGGAGATGTGATTTTTAGGATGTAATTTATTCGGTTTATATGGTTATACATTAGGGGAAATATATGGTAGAATGGCCATATGGATTTTGATATAGAAAAGGTTAAGCATGTTTGAATGAAGCTGACAGTAACTTGGAATTTGCTGTAGGCGCATAAAATTATGGATGAATACGAGGAGATAGAAAGATGGATAAAAGAGCGGATAGAGGAATGTCCGGTAAAATGGCTGGAAAGACGGTTAAAAGAGTGGGGACAGATTCGGGTATAGGAAGCAGGAAAGGCGTAAAGGGAGATAAGGGCGGAGTGAAGGGCGGAGTGAGAGACAGGGTGAGAGGCAATGTGAAGGACGGAGTGAAAGACAGGGTGAGAGACAACGTGAAGGACAGAATGAAAGACAATATAAAAGACAACATAAAAGACAGTAAACACAAGGTGAGGGACGGAGAAGGTAAAAATGGTGCAGGTGAGAGCGGGAAACGGTTTGATGGGTATGAGGGCGCATTTTCCAGGCAGCGCAGTGGAGAAAAACGCAGGGATGGCAGTTCACCAAGGGTACGCAAAGGGGCGGAAGGATTGTCAGTCTCTAAAAAACAAAATGGAGGGGCTCTTAATGCTGAAAAGCGAAGAGAGGATTCCAAAAGAGGAGGCTCATATGGGGGACGGGGAAGCAGACGGAGCAACAGTATCTGTCCGGTGCTGAATCTGTGCGGAGGCTGCCAGCTGCTGGATATGGAGTATGCCAAGCAGCTGGCGTTCAAACAGAAGCAGGCGGAAGAACTGCTAAAAGGACTCTGTCCTGTAAAGCCTATTATAGGCATGAAGGATCCCTTTCATTACCGCAATAAGGTACATGCTGTATTTGACAGGGACAAAAGAGGAAATATCATTTCCGGAATATATGAAGAAAATACACACCATGTAATTCCTGTGGAGAAGTGCCTTATAGAGGACCAGAAAGCAGATGAAATCATCGGTACTATACGCGGAATGCTCAAATCTTTTAAAATCCGGACCTATGATGAGGATACGGGCTTTGGGCTTCTCAGACATGTTTTAATCCGCAAGGGGTTTTCCACAGGGGAAATTATGGTAGTGCTGGTTACAGCATCTCCGGTGTTTCCGTCTAAGAATAACTTTGTTAAGGCTTTGCGGGAGAAACATCCGGAAATTACCACCATCGTCCAGAATATTAACGGAAGAGGAACAAGCATGGTTCTGGGGGATAAGGAGCATGTGCTGTATGGCAAGGGATATATTGTGGACGAGCTGTGCGGATGCCGGTTCCGTATATCATCAAAGTCATTTTATCAGGTGAATCCGGTGCAGACGGAAATTCTTTATGAAAAGGCATTGTCACTGGCCGGTCTTACCGGGCAGGAACTGGTGGTGGATGCGTATTGCGGTATCGGAACCATTGGGATTATAGCAAGTAAGGCGGCCGGGAAGGTTATTGGCGTGGAACTGAATCAGGATGCAGTCAGGGATGCTGTTAATAATGCGAAGATGAACGGAATTGAAAATATCCGCTTTTATTGCAATGATGCAGGACGTTTTCTGGTGAATATGGCTGAACAGGGTGAGAAAGCGGATGTGGTTATCATGGACCCTCCCAGAAGCGGAAGTACGGAGGAGTTTATGGACGCCGTAGGGAAGCTGGGAGCCGAGAAGGTGGTGTATGTGTCGTGTAATCCGGAGACGCTGGCCAGGGATGTAAGGTATATGAAGAAAATGGGGTATCGGGCGGTGGAGGCTTGGTTGGTGGATATGTTTCCGGGGACGGTGCATACAGAAGTTTGTGTCGAATTATGTCGGAAAAAATAAAAGGACTAAAAAGCAACGTTCATGATCTCAATAAATTACTTAAAAATAGATATATACAATATATACAACTTATGGAGGGAAATCATAATGAATACATTGACATCACAACAGGAAGAGTATAATAAACTGGTTGCCAGTAAGGATTTCAAAAATAAAAATCATATTTATTCTACTTATAATGACAGTATAAAAAACTATAAAAGATATAGGGTAGCTTTGGATTCTGGAAGATATAATGATGCTTGCGACGAATTGACTAATGCCGCCCATAAACTTGCTGCAACTGTTGAGTGGTCGGCTAAATATTTGATATGGGTTTACTATAATAAACAAATAGCACTTTATGATGGCGATTCCAGGGTTCCTTCTTGGAAGCAGTATATTCAATTTAAAAAAACAAAAGACGGCAGGATAGCTGACATGACCACTCATGATCTTTTAGAGAAAGTCCGTGAGGCATATCCGAATCAGATTTCTAAAAGCCAGATTAATGTTATGGATAACGCAAAAATAAGATCCTCCTTAATAAACGGATATAAGCACAGTGGGAAAATACCGGATGCATCGGCCTTTCTGGAGACAAATCAAGAGCTGTATTATTTCTTGAAAAAATTACTGATAAAGGATGAAGAGGCAGCTCTTCTTAGTATTACGGATGATTATCCGAATTCATGGGAGGAGTTGTTAGTATCCTGCAGTTATTTTAAACCGGGAAAGAGTAAGCATTATGTTTTGCTTACAGACAGTATTGATGATATTGGGATTGTGAAAAATCTTTTTAAAATAGACTGGGATATGGTTTTGGATTTGAGTTGGGATGATACGGACAATCAAAAACAAAATTTATCTGACCAGTATTTGGAATTGGAAAATAGAAAAAACGTTATTCTCAAGTATTTATGTGATTTTAAGAGAGGGGAAATTTTACCTGCTACATCGCAGACATATTGGATTAAACTCCATGACAGACAAGGTTTGGTGAGTAAGAAAGAGATGCCGTCCAACGATACGAGTGTGTCTAAACGTATTTATGCCAAACTCCCCGAATTGTTGAAATCTTTTTCCAGTGAATATACAATGCCTGTGGAGCTGATTGTTCTTAAATGTTCGGATTATGTGAGCGCCACAGAACGTTTAGTGATGGGGTGGAATGACCATTATGAAAATCAGGAGGAACTGACAGTCCATGTTATGGATTGCGATAACAACTTCTTGTCTAATTTCATAAAAGCCGGACATTTGTTTACGCATTCTGAAAGGATTAAATTTTATGATTTGAACCTACAGCAGTTGGCACTTGCTATAGAGAATAACATAGGAGAATATAATGAAATTACTTCAGATGTAGTGATGATTCCTCACAATGATATGGGAAAGGGAACGATAGACTACAATGAATACCTAGCGATGAAGAGTGTATTTAACTTGGTCTATCTGGGAATCGAAAAAGAGAATGAGGCAAACAGTATGGAGCACCGCGGGGGCGAATTTTTGAGAGGAGCTATTCAGGCTGATTGGGATTTTGTCGGAAATGATAGGTACTGTATCCCGCAGGACAGTGAACAAAGCATCCGCGAAGAAATTATTAAACGGCTTAAAAATAAAGAAAAATCGATTTTTTCCATAGACTATGAAGCTGGTTTGGGCGGAACAACATTTATGAGGAAAATGGCATATCTACTCCATGATGCATATCCAACCATTATTATAACGCGTTATATTGAAACAACGTTAGTCTCCTTTTTACTTGAACTGTATAAAAATAGCTATAAAGAAATTGTATTATTTGTGGACAGCAATGATTTAAGCTTTAACGAGGTGTCAAAACTTCAAGGAGAGTTGGTTCAAAACGTTGATTTTTCATTTGAAATTGTATACATAGTCAGAAGGCAGTCCGGTATGAATGCAAGGCGACATTTATCCAGACTAAATTATAATCAATGTTGGAATATGCAGCAAAATTTAAATAGATATATTGAGAAGAACAGCTGTGAACGGCATTTGGCAGCCTGCGTAGAAAAAGCCAAGACCAGTCCGATGGAAGAGGAACATGTTCCTTTTATATTGTCCATGTATGCATTTGACGAAAATTTTAATGGCATTGAGGACTTTGTCCATCACAGTTTGAATTCGCTTTCAGAAGAGCAGTATGCTATCATATTTGTACTCGCGTTGGCGGATTATGCAAACTATAAGGTTGACATACAGTATTTTAATTCACGTTACGGAACAATGTCTACTCTGTATATGAAGCGGGATGACTTTGTCTTGGCGCCGTTAATCAAGTGTGTGAGAGATAATACTCAAAAGAAGGAAAGGTTTCAGATTAGATACTCTCTGTTCACAAGTTATATCCTAAAGTATTTATCACCAAATGATACAATCAATTTTACCGCATTACTGGATAGAATTATTGATTTGGTTGAGAACAGCCGCAGGGATGAATACGGGGAGGATAATGATGAAATTGTAAAGCTGTTTAATAAGCTGTTTGTAGAGAGAGAGGACAAACAGGATGAGGATATTGATGCTAAGGGCATATATTCACCGCTGATTTCTAAATTGATTTCAGAAAATCAGCATAGTAATACCAATGCATATGATGGTAGCAAAGAAGCTGTGGTTAAAATATTTAAAAGTTTGGTCAATACTTATCCAAACCAGCCTCATTTTGCCGGACATCTGGCGCGATATTATTTTTACAATACTAAAAATTATCAAATGGGATTTAGCACGATTAAAGAAGCTATTGATGTGGCGACCGGAATTGACGGATATGCCATGGGATCGCTTTATCACATCGAAGCTATGGGATATGCGTCCAGGATTAAGAATGAATATTTACTAAAGATAAGAGAGGCAATAAATCACTACAACAGGGGAGGCAGGGACAGCGCGGATATCAGAACAATAGAAGAATATTTGGAACTGGCGCGTGTAGATATACCTATGGCTGTTCAATATTTTGATAAAGCCAGAAGGGAAGAAAACAGCAGATTTATCTCCAATATAGCTGAGAGCAAATTATATTTGTCCGTGCAATCCGTATTTAATCAATTGAAAGAATTTTGTACCGATTACTCATTGGATGAGCTGATTTCTGATATGGACCAAATTGATTTATACGATCGAATTGATAATCTTATTGAAGACTGCAGAAGCCTGTTGGTGGGGGGAAAGGGAACTATTAATAATTATAATTCGACTCTGTTAAAACAGATTCAGGAAAGTAAGATACTTACAAAAGCAAATGGGGATGAGATGCGTGCCGCCTGTAGACAGCTGATTGCAGAAGGTTCTCCAAAGATGGTGAGAATAGCAAGAAGAAAACTGGCAAGAATCGGATTTCATGATGTGGATGAGCATCCGGAAGAAACAGGAAATCAAGAGATACTGAAAGAAATTGTTACCATGATGGAGAACAATTTTGAGGATGACTCCTCTACCAATGCTAACTTTAGAATTTGGTTCAAAGCGCTCAGAGGAATCAATGTTGACGATTCGGATATAATCAATGAGCTTGACGATACCTTGTTGAAACTTGAAAAGTGGACAAGTGAACCCAATGCTTCTGCGGATGCGTTTTATTACAAATACATTGTAAAGTTCATTCTTGCCTTTGAGGAAGGGACACTTGAAGGAAATGCAGAAGTACGGGAAGAACTCTCACAAATGTTGCAGGATTTAATAAGGGCATCGGAAAAAATGCCCAAACGTACAATTCCTTTTGAATGGTTTTCAAGTTATCATAAGGGCTTAAGAAGATTGATTACAAGTGCGGATATAAATGATATGGGAAAAAATGACGCAATACAAACATTGTATACTTTTAGAGGAGAACTGCCTGGAAAAGATAGCTTTCAGGCACGTCAAGCGTATATTTCCTTTAAGCAGATTCCGGTATATTTCAATCCACAAAGTATAAGTGACAGGATTACTGCCACCAGTGAGAACCAGTATGTAGATTTTGGACTCGGATTTTCTTATAGTGGACTTCGGTCGTATCATGATTCTATTCGAATTCATAAAGGAAAATCTGGGGAAAAGGACATACAGATACTCGCTCCAGGAATGGAAGTTACGGCTGAAGTAACTGGATTTAAAGATTATTATGTTGTTACATCGATTCGTGAAAGCGGAGGAAAGCATTGCCATTTGAAATATGACCAATTTGAACCCTTTGGCTTTGATAAAGAAAATAAACCGCCAAAACGGAAGATGTTTAAAATTGTGCTTATAAAAACCACTACTTTAAACAGTGGTGAGGAAGTATGGCATGCAGATTTGATTGTGCCGACAAGCACATATAATAAAAAGCAGGATGGAGGATATCGCCCTTTTGCAAATATTGGAGATTTATTTGAGTGATATAATATGATAGACAAGGGGTGTAGAAAAAGGAAACTGTTATAAAGAAGATTGCTGTATGTTAAGTGGGAACAATACATATTCCCCCAAGGCCCAACTATGCTTTTCGGTAATCTTTTTCGTACACTCAACACATACGGAAAGTATTGTCCTGTTGCAAAAGAGTGTTAAATGATGATTAGGTGAGATTGGATAGTTGCCGTGTGGTGAGGCGTGAAGGCTTTTGGCTTTCGCGCCTTTTCCTTATTGATGAAACGAGGTGATGTGTTTTGAAAAATATATATTATATGCCTGTGAAAAAAGAGAATATGGAACCGCTGCGTGTGGCGGCATATTGCCGCGTCAGCACTAAGAAAGAGACGCAGTTAGCCAGTTTGGCTCATCAAATTGTGGCATATACAGAACAGATATCAGATCATCCGGGTTGGGTATTTTCAGGAGTATTCTGGGATTGCGGAAGAAGTGGATTAAGGAAAAAAGGCCGTAACGGACTGAAACATATGTTAGAAAGCGCTGCAGAGGGGAAATTCGATTACATAATCACTAAATCAGCAAAACGAGTATCCAGGAATACGGTAGAGCTATTGCAGATTATGAGATATTTGAAAGAAAGGGGTATACAAATGTATTTTGAAATTGAAAATGTGAATTCGTTTGATCCGGATGCAGAAGCGGCAATAACCTTGTCAGGAGCAATGGGGCAAGAAGAAAGCAGAAACTTGAGTGAGAATATTCAGTGGGGGATTAAAAAAAAATTTGAGGAAGGGCTATTTAGCAGCTACAAACATTTTATGGGGTATCGGTGTGTGGAAGGGGAATTGGTAATCGTTCTGGAGCAGGCCGAAATAGTGCGGTTGATTTTTGAGTTATATTTAAAGGGTTACACGTTTTCGCAGATAAAAACACACTTGGAGGAAAGTGGTGTAAAAACGGTAACAGGCAAAACGGTATGGAGTGCAAATGTAATCCAGCAGATGCTAAAGAATGAGAAATATAAGGGAGACATGATGCTTCAGAAAACATTTACGGAGGATTATCTGAATGGTATACGAAAGAAAAATATTGGACAGCGTACCAGATATTATGTGAAAGGAAGTCATCCGGCTATTATTTCTCCGGAGATATTTGATAAGGTGCAGGAGGAAATGCTTAATAGAGCCAGGCTGATTAGAACAGCTAACGGCAATCAGATTAGCAGTGGTAACCGATATAGCAGCAAATACTTGCTTAGTAATTTATTGGTATGTGGGTATTGTGGCGGAGGATTCAGGCGTAGAACGGAGCGTGGGAAGATTGTGTGGAGATGTGGGACAAGGATGGAAAAAGGAAAGGCAGAGTGTGAAAATTCACCTACCTTGAACGATCAAGATGTAAGAGAGATGTTGGGAAAAGTTGTATGTAATGGGGAATATGATGAAAATGTCGTAAAGGATAGAGTGAAGAGAATAGATGTTTATGAGAAGCGGTTGATAATTTGTTATGCTGAAAAAGAGGGATATCAGATATGTGAGTTTGAATAATAGGTAAACGAGGATGTTATGTTGCAGAGGGGAAAATAAACGGAAATGAAGGAATCTTTCAGATGGTAATGGTGAGGGGAGTATGGTAAAATATAGTGAAATGGATATGGAAACTTAAGGAATAGTATAATCATCGAATTTTTTTCGGAGATCTTTTGGCGGGGGAAGAGAAAGTGGAAAAATCTAATATATTGATGTACACAACAGAGGATGGAGTTACCAAAGTTGAAGTTACGTTTGATAACGATACTGTTTGGTTATCGTTAGATCAGATAGCAGATCTATTTCAAAGAAATAAATCCACGATATCCAGACATATTAAAAATATTTTTTTAGAAGGCGAGTTAAGCCGAAATTCAGTTGTTGCAAATTTTGCAACAACTGGTTCCGACGGAAAAAGATATCATGTGGATTTTTATAATCTTGACGTTATTATCTCTGTTGGCTATCGCGTGAAATCTTTGCGAGGAACACAATTCAGAATTTGGGCTACAAATATCCTGAAAGAATATATGATTAAAGGATTTGCGCTGGATGATGAACGATTAAAGAATCTTGGTGGAGGAAATTATTTTGATGAGTTGCTGGCGCGTATCCGGGATATAAGGTCTTCAGAAAAAGTGTTTTGGAGAAAAGTGCTGGAAATCTATGCGACCAGTATTGACTACAATCCGAAGGCGGAGAGTTCCGTACAGTTTTTTAAACAGGTTCAAAACAAGATGCATTGGGCAGCACATAAGCATACAGCGGCAGAGGTGATTTACCAAAGGGCAGATGCAGATAAAGATAATATGGGACTGACTACATGGAGTGGCAAACGTATAAAACTCTCGGATGTAGAAGTGGCGAAAAATTATCTTGATGAAAAAGAGTTGGATGCACTCAATAAAATTGTAACGGCATATTTGGATATTGCAGAGGTACATGCTTTAAATCAGGAACCAATGTATATGAAAGACTGGCTGGAGACGATTGATGATTATCTCAGGATGACCAGACGTGATATATTAACAACAAAGGGGAAAGTAACACATCAGCAGGCCTTGGAGAAAGCGCATTTGGAGTATGAGAAATATAAAAGAAATCAGGAATATATATTGTCTCCTGTGGAATGTCATTTTTTAGAAAGTATAGGGGAATTAGATAAGTTGGACGAAAAAAACAATTAAGTAGGTAATAATGATGAGGAATTGTGGTTTGAAAAGGAAAGAGGTGAACTAAGGTATAAAATATAGTCTTTTGTTGATTCTATATATTTTATTCTTACAATAGGGAGGGGATTAATACGAAAGAAGAACACTCTTATAAACAGTTTAAAAAGGAATTTGTACGTCATTCTGCTATTTTACACGGAATAGAATTGCTGACAGTAAAGAGAGAAGACGCATGTTGCGTAAAACGTAATTATGTTCGTTCTATTTATGATTATTTTTCTTTATCTGAAGATGAAAGTAAAAATAGAACTGAGGCACTAAAAATAGAACCATTTTATATTACTAATTGGGAAAAATTACATGATACATATGTAGGAGTTAAAAGGCCAGAGGATTTAACTGTTTGTTATTTATGTGGTCCAGAACCGGATAATGATTTTAAAGAGTTTATGAACTTAGGTGTTCTTCCTCATAATATATGGGGATTTGAGGTAAATAGTCAAAATTATAATAAGGCTATCTCATTTTATAATCAGGGGACTTACCCACAACCCCGAATATTGAAACAGAACGTTGAAACTTTTTTTCAACAAACACCTAAAAAATTTGATATAATTTATATCGATGCATGTGGGAGTATACCATCTGTACAACATGCATTAAGAACTATTACAACAATTTGTCAATATCATCGTTTGAATTCGCCTGGTATAATTATATCAAATTTTGCGGAGCCAGATAATAGCAAGGAATCAATTGAAGAATATTATGACTTAATTACATTATATTTATTTTTTAAAACCTTTCCACTTTTAGAAAGTTCTTGTTTAGAGACCAGGGATAGATGTGATGAATATTTAAGTTTATATGATAATGTTATACAAAACTTTGCGTTTTATTATGGAGAATTTATATCAGCTGTTTTAAGAGATATTCCATCAATTTTGGTTCCATTGCAAAGATTTGCAAGAAATCCTTTTATAAACCAATTATTCGATATTTCTGAATTTGATAAGGTAGTTATTTCAGAGTTAACGGTTAACCACTCACTGGCAAAATTCTTTTTTGCTATGGATAATCTTAACAGGAAAGGTGCGCTAAATGATAAAGAAAAATGCTTTTTAAACGAGCTAGGAAGTTACAACGATCTTATAAAAGGACTAAAGATTATCACGCTTTTGAAGCAACATAATATAAAACTTAAAGATGATGTCAAGTTAATTGAAAATTTTTTTGAAAGTTCAGAAAAAATATATCAATTTTTGGATAAACCTCACAGTAATATTTTTTTTGATGTGATTATTAATCAACTTGCTTATCCGTTACATTATAATACGGAGCAAAATATAAGATACAAATATATGGCGAAATCTACGTCTATGTACATGGATATAACTATATATGACGAATGTAGATATATATATGAATGGCTTCCTGCTTTGCATCAAATTGTATCTGCATTTGAAAATTCATCATGGCAATATGTGTTTAGATTTGCGCTTGATGGGTTGGTCAAATCAAGAAAGAGATATAATAATGAATTTTTTTTTCAGGGATCTGTTGTTCCAAGTAGTGTTGATGAATTTAAAGATAAAGAAATAAGAGACAGAGTTAACATAAATTAGTTTAAACTGAAAGGATGTAAAATATGTCTAATATGCAGTTGGATTATACAGATATTACAGATATCTTCAAAGAAAAATTAAAAATAGAGAATATTGTTAAAAAAAATTTCGTCTATTTTTTTGAATCCAAGATATGCAAATAAAATAGATTATAAGCCATACTTTCAAAGAAACTATGTTTGGGACGAAGAAAAGGCAACATATTTTATTGAAAGTATCCTATTGGGAACAGAGGTACCTCCATTGGTATTATTTCAGACAAGGGATAAAAATGAAGTTATCGATGGTAGACAACGTTATGAAACAATTGAAAGATTTTTAAATGATAAACTTGTATTGAAGGAGAAAGGATTACATAGTTTAAAGTTACTGTCTGGAAAAAAATATAGCCAGTTAGATGAATCTACAAGAGAACTTTTTGAAGAAACTAGAGTAAGGATACTGCAGTTTAATGTTGTAGATGAGCCAAAATTAGATGACGATAAAGAAGATAAGATAAAAAAAGAAATTTTTCGGAGATATAATTCTGGTATAACACCACTGCAAAAATATGATATGGATCGTGCAGCATATATTAATGATTCTTTATCCAAGGCTATCTACAATAAAATTTTTTTGGATGAAAAGCTATTTGATTTTTTGTGTGAAATAATTTTACCTAAGAGCAAAAGTAAATCAAATAAAAGAGATAAAGTTAATATATTAACCTCACTTATTAGAAACTTAATAACACTTCCTTATATTCCAATTTACAGTTACGCTAAAGGTAGTTCAAAATCTGATATAATTTGTCAGTATTATTATGCAAATATTGCAAAAAAAGATGTTAAAGATGAACTGAAGAAATTTCAAACCGTTATAAAATATTTAAAGAAGTTCTATCGACGTAGTAAAGTTCGAAATAAATATCTAAGTAATAGTAAACTGTTTTATGAGGTTCTTTACTGGGGAACATCTATTGTACTTAGAAATAAAAATGAAATTAAAGATGAAGATATAGAAAAGGTGTATGATCTGCTTGATAATGCTAGTCAATGTGATGAAATATGGCAAAGGATTATAAACAATTCACAAAAAAATATAGAACTTATTTTTGAGCCCAATGGGAGCCATTATTACTCTGCGATAAACAATAGATATAATTTAGTTGCAAATATTTTTCAAATAGTATTTAATATTGATTTTCAAAAACATTTAAAGGACTCAGAATCCTTTAAGAATATTATGAATCAAGGTGAGATTGATGAAATTAAACACTATAAAATTAATAAACCATTACCTGAAACATTAACCATTGAGGATATTATTTCTGATATGAAAAAATCTAGATTTTTAATAAGGCCAGATTACCAGAGATCAGAAGTGAAAAATTTACAGAAAGCGTCTTATTTGATGGAGAGCATTCTACTAGGAATTAATATACCACCGTTATTTGTATATAAACGTGCAGATAAGGTTAAAGAGGTAGTAGATGGTCAACAAAGACTTCTTACTATACTAGGATTTTTGGGGAGGACATATGTAGATGAAAGAGGAGGGGTTGTTAATTCTAATAAGGATAGATTTAAACTTACAAAAATAAAGATATTGTCGGAATTGGAAGGTAAAAGTATTGAAAACATAGGCAGCAATTTTGAAGAAAAAGTGTTAGAATTTCCTATGGATATAATCGAGATCGATTATGAACAAAATCCGGATTTTAGTCCCATCGATTTATTTTTGTAATAAATACAAAGCCATATCCTATTAAAGAAAATACTTTTGAAATGTGGAACGCTTATGTAGATAAAGATATTGTTATTAAAGTCAAGAGTATAGCTAATAAATACGAAAAGAAGGTATTTAGAGCTAAGGATAATCGAATGAAGCTAGAAGAGTTAATAACATCTCTGGCTTATATTGATTACAGAATGAATCAACCTAATACTGATATTTGCAATGTTTTAAATATTTATAAAAGAAATGACAGAATGTGCTCAAGAATAATGAGTAAAGATAATGTAACAAAAACGTTAAGTGATTTATCAATTAATTCACCTAAACTTTTTATAAGTGCATTAGATAATGTCGAGCTTTTTATTGAAAAGATTCTTTTACTAATAGATAATGATACAGATAGAATGAGAGATCTTTTTAATCATTCGAGAAAGGGGACACTATATAAAACTGATCAAAACTATTATTTTTTTATGGGCAATGTTATTTAACATTACTTTAGAAGAGATTAAAATAAACAAAGCATGTCTGTTTGAGAATATAAAAAAATTTTTCCAGATAGCACAAAAGGTTCCCAATGAATGTACAGTTGAAAAATTTATTAACATGTTAAGTATTAAGTTAAAATAATAAAGATAGGTGTGGAAAAGATAAGTAGCTGGATCGTATTGATGAGGTTTTGTATGCCTTATAAAAGGTACTTAATGAATTTCTTATTGGTAGTAGTAAAGTGAAGTGTTGAAAATATAAATGCACGTTTTTCATAGTGGATTTATTCTGATATGGGAGGGAAGATCGCATGTCCGCCCAGGGCCAATTCTGCTCTGTGAACATCATTTTTATACACTCAACACATCTGGATTGCGTGAATCGTGACAACGACTTGATTAAGGCGTGGAAAGATTATTGGGAACAACAAGATATTCATATTGGATTTGGTGGTGTTCCATCATACCAAAATGCGATTGCTGGTGTTCCACATATTTGTATGAAAGTTCCTACAGGCGGCGGAAAAACTTTCATGGCCTGCGCATCAATAAAGAAAATATTTGATGCAATGCCTTTGGATAAGCCACGTGTGGTCATCTGGCTTGTTCCGTCAGATCCCATTTTGATGCAGACAATTAGAACTCTTTCCGATGTGAATCATCCATATCGGCGGCTGCTTGAGTCGGATTTTGCAGGGCGGGTTGGTGTATACACAAAAGAAATGTTGTTAAATGGACAGGGATTTTCCCCAGATACGGTTCGTGAAATGCTTACGATTTGTATCTTAAGCTATGGTTCGCTGCGAATTGACAGCAAGAAGAAAGATGTACGCAAGGTATATCAGGAAAATGGGAATCTTCTTCGCTTTGCAGAATTTTTTAAGGATGATGATGTGTTGCTGGCGGATACGCCGGATACTGCGCTCATCCAGGTACTTCGCCATCTTTCCCCTGTTACGGTTGTAGATGAGAGCCATAATGCCGGATCAGATTTGAGCGTAGAAATGCTGAACAACCTAAATCCGTCCATTGTTTTAGATTTGACTGCGACACCGCGTAAGAATAGTAATATTATTTCCTATGTGGATGCCCGTGAACTGAAAAAGGAAAACATGGTCAAGCTTCCGGTGGTGGTCTATAATCGCACCAATAGGCAGAGCGTAATTCAGGATGCAATTCAACTGCGGGGCAGTATTGAGAGGCAGGCAATTGCAGAAGAGCAATCTGGCGGACATTATATCCGCCCCATCGTTCTTTTCCAGGCTCAGCCTAAAACGAATGGTGATAGTGAAACCTTTGATAAAATCAAGACCATGTTGGTTGATATGGGCATACCGGAAAAAGAGATCGCTATTAAGACTTCAAAGGTTGATGATTTGGGAAATACGGATCTGTTGAAGCATGATTGTGAGATACGGTATATTATTACGGTTAATGCATTAAAGGAGGGGTGGGATTGCCCATTTGCTTATATATTGGCTTCATTGGCTAATAAAACGTCTTCCGTAGATGTGGAACAGATCCTAGGACGGATTTTGAGGCAGCCATATGCGAAGCAGCATGCAGCCCCACTTCTCAACACTTCTTATGTGCTGACCTGTTCCAATGATTTCCATAATACATTGGAGAATATCGTAGCGGGATTAAATAAGGCAGGATTCTCAAGAAAGGATTTCCGTATAGGAAAGGCAGAAGAAATACCGGAAACGCCCACACTGGAAGAACCCTATCATCAAATGGGTCTGCAGACTGGAGAACAGGAACAAGACGAGGCAGATACTTTTGAGGATATAGTTCCTGAAGAAATCCGGGGAGTATTAGAGACTGGAAGTGAAAATGCAGAAGCGGCACCAGCTATTGTGGACATGATTAAGGAGGCATCCAAACAGGCAGAGGAATATAATGATGCCATTGCAGATACAAATGATTCAGGGTTGATTGGAGGCGAGCTGGGAGATATGCTGCAGCAAAATAAAATACAATCACATTTTAGAGAAGAAGTGGAAAAAATACATGTTCCTCAGTTCTTCCTAAAAACAGTGCCGGATTTATTTGGTGATGAATACGAATTGCTGGAACCTGAGAACCTGTCAGAGGGATTTTCTTTAAGCGGGCAGGATGCTACAATCAGTTTTGAGCTTGCTACAGGAGAAATGTATAAGGTAGATATCCAGGAACAGGGAGAAGCTGTACCAAAATACAAGCGTACATCTAAAAGTGAGAGTGAATATATCCGGGAGTACCTTTCAAAATTACCGCCCGAAAAGAAAATTGAACAATGCGCGGATATGATTTGCCATCAGATTAACAAGAATAATAGATACGCTGCGGCGGAAATATCAGATTATGTGCATCGCATTATTTCTAATATGAGTAATGACGAGCTGACTGCTATGGAAACAGCCATCCCCGTTTATGCGAATAAGATCCAGAAAAAGATAGACACATTGGAAAATATATATCGTGAACAGCAATTTTTCAAGTGGCTCGATAGCGGGAAAATCGTGTGCCGTGAAAACTATGTATTGCCAGAAGTAATCACCCCGGCATATACTACAGATTCGATTCCATACTCATTGTATGATGCAGAAAAAGATGATATGAATCATTTTGAGCATAATCTGCTTGATGTGATAGTAGGGTTTGAAAATGTGAAATGGTGGCATAGAATCATTGAGCGTAAAGATTTAAGACTAAATGGATATATCAATCATTATCCGGATTTCATGGTTATGACAAAGGATGGAAAAATTGTTTTGATTGAGGCAAAGGGCGATTATCTTGATGGAGATGATAGTAAATCCAAGTTACGTCTTGGCAGAAAGTGGGCTGCACAGGCTGGGCGCATGTATCGCTATTTTATGGTGTTTAAGGATAAGGATTTAGGAATGGATGGAGCATATACAGTGGATAAATTTGCTGTTGTCATGAAAGAATTGTGAATTAGTCCTATTTGAAAATACGGAATGTTTTTTGAAGGAGGAATCTATGGCATATGGAAAATCGATAGAACTGTTTCTGGCGAATGGTACAGCAGACAGCCTTATAACGGCAGAATTGTCTAACTGGAATGGAAAGGCAATTAAAATCCCGCGAATTGAAGTAAGCGAATGTAATCGTGATGATATAAAAGGCGCTGGAATCTATTTTCTCTTCTGTAAAGAAGATGATGATTCTGATTCCGTATATATCGGTGAGGCAGAGAATATTCAAGAGCGTTTAATACAGCATTTACGTGATTACTCCTCGGAAAAAGAAAAGTATTATTGGAATACAGCGGTTCTGTTTGTTGAGAGAGATTTAAATAAAGCCCTAATACGATATTTAGAAAATCGTTTAGTAGAAATAGCGCGCAAGAGTAAGCGCTATATAGTGCTAACAAAAAATACATACCGGAACACAGTGATGAAAGAATCACAAATCGCGGCTATGGAAGAATTTGTGGATAACATCAAGATTCTTATTAGCTCATTGGGCTATAAGGTTTTAGAACCAATGCTTCAGAATGACAGTGTTTCAAGTCAGGATAATGAGATGCTTTATTTGACGGTTGGAGGCACGGAAGCTAAGGCTATGATCACAACAGAAGGATTTGTTTTGATTTCTGGATCGTCAGTAAATGAGAAGACTACCGTGAAATCACTTAGTGCTGGTATGGTGAAATTACGAAATAAGTATCTTGATGCTGGGAAAGTAAAGAACTGGAAAACTGTAGAAGATATTCTATTTTCCAGTTCTTCGGCCGCCGCAGTGTTTGTTTTGGGCTATAGTGTAAGCGGACCAGCAACTTGGAAAGATAAAAATGGAAGAACGCTAAAAGAAATCGAAGCAAAATTGACGGAGTAACGATTGTTTATCTTGGATAGAAGAAAAAGTTATAATGGGAGGTGATGCGGAGTGA
>ERZ791917.1035-NODE-1035-length-18422-cov-6.336255_pt1 | contig 18422 bp, 22 predicted proteins | sample MGYA00510138_ERZ791917 | MGnify/ENA primary metagenome ERZ791917 (study PRJEB30046, sample SAMN00792102) | human gut metagenome | study: EMG produced TPA metagenomics assembly of the A metagenome-wide association study of gut microbiota in type 2...
ATTATGTTCTAGGAAAAATAGAGATAAAAAATGGGTATGGAACATAAGGAGAGTAAGGAAAGATAATTATGAATGAACCTGATCAACAACGTGTTCATCACCACCACCACCACCATCATCATCACCATCACCACCGCCGTAAGCGCCATATCGGCCGCTGGATCGCGGGGATTGTTGGGGTCTTACTGTTGGCAGTATTATTAGTAATTGGCTATGCCTATAAGAATGCTAGGGATGCTGCAACGACGATGTATACGCCAGTTTCAAAGTCTACCAAGTCAAACAAGAACCGGTCCAGCTTAGACAAGATCCTGGATGCCAAGAAGCCAGTCAACCTTTTGATTCTGGGGACTGATACGGGAGCTGAAGGCCGGAGCGTGAAGAAATATCACGGTTTGACTGACTTGATGATGTTCGTCACAGTCAACCCAAGCAAGAAGCAGACGCGGGTAACCACGATTGCCCGGGACTCCAAGGTTAACCTGCCGGATTACCCGGAGGTTTCACCGATCAAGCTGAACAGCGCCTACTCTTTGGGCGGGGTTAGCGAGACAATCAAGACCTTGGACAAGTACTACAGTGTGCCAATCGATGGTTATGTCCTGGTTAACTGGGAAAGCACCATGAAGATCATCACCAAGATGGGCGGGGTAGATGTCATCTCTCCATTGACCTTTGACAATATGGGCTACTCCTTTAAGAAGGGGCAGATGTACCACATCTCTGGCAAGAAGGCTCTGGCCTTCGTCCAGCTCCGTCACGGTGACCCGCGGCAAGACTACGGCCGCCAGGAGCGTGAGCGTTTGGTGATGATGGCTGCGATTAAGAAGAGCGTGTCATACAAGACCATCTTAAGCAGCTCATTCATGCAATCTTTGGGTGACAGCATGCAGACTGATCTAAGTCTTAACGACATGATCAAGTTGGCCATGAACTACCAAGGCGCGACTGACAATGTTAAGTCAGATTACGCTCAAGGGAAGAGTAGCAGTGTCAACAACCAAAGATTCGGTAACATGGAAGTTGAAATCATGTCTACTAAGGAAAGACAGCGGATTTCCAACAATATCCGGCAAACTTTAGGAATTAAGAATGTCAACGTTTATAAGGAGGATAACTAGTGAGCGCTGAACAACAGAATAATAAAGAAGTAACCATTGACTTGCGCAGGCTCTTCATCTTAATCAGAAAGCACATTATTAGTATCTTGATTTGGATGATCGGTCTGGGCTTGATCGCTTATGGGGTTTCAGAATATGTTCTGGTGCCAAAGTACACTGCTAGCACACAACTCTTGGTCAACCGTAAGTCAACAGACGCTAACCAGGCTTATGCCAACCAGCAAGCCGACGTTAACGCTGTTACTACTTACAAGGACATCATCACTAGTAACGTTATTTTAAAGGGTGCATCTAAGTACCTGGCCAACCCGGTAACTCTGGTTAAGAAGGCAACTCCAGCCAAGAAGGCTGTATACCGGACTGAAGATGACGGGACTAGAACCCTGGTCAAGAAGGCGGTTAAGGCTAAGCCAGCGGTTTACAAGCGCGAAAGCAAGAGCTACTCAGTCTCAGCTAGTGAATTGGCTAGTGCTGTTTCAGTAACCACTACGACTTCTTCCCAGGTCTTTACCTTGTCAGCTACGGCTGAAACTCCAGCCAAGGCCCAAGCAATTGCTAACGCGGTTGCCAAGGAATTCAAGGAACAGATTCCTAAGATCATGGACGTTAACAACGTGACCATCGTTGCGGAAGCTGCTAAAGGAAGTCAGTCGTATCCAAATGTAAAGATGATAACTGTTGTTGGTGTTTTAGCTGGCTTGGTAATCAGCTTGTTGATCATCATCATCAAGGACTTGTCAGATACGACTGTCCGTGAAGATTCATTCATGACTAACGAACTCGGCTTGACCAACTTGGGTGAAATCGCACGTATCACGATGCCAAAGGACTGGACCTTTACGGCTAAGACGGCTGAAAAGCGCGGCAGTTCCAGAAGACGGGTTTAGGAGGTTAGTATGGCTTTATTCAGAAAAAGAAAGCACTTAGACACTGAAACGATGAAGAACGGGGCCAAGCTGATTACCTTGGCTAACCCGCAAAGCGTTATTTCAGAACAGTTCAGAAACATCCGGACCAACATCAACTTCATGAACGTTGACAAAGAAGTAAAGACGATTGCCTTTACTTCAGCCATGGCCAGTGCCGGCAAGTCAACGGTCAGTGCCAATGTAGCCATTACCATGGCGCAAGCTGGCAAGAAGACGATCTTGATCGACGCGGACTTGCGTCGGCCAACCTTACACTCCACTTTTAACGTATCTAATAGCAATGGTTTGACTACTCTGTTGACAAGCCGGTCTAAGGAAATGGATGTAAATAGTGTAGTTCGGGAAAGTGGTGTAGAGAATCTGTCAATTCTTACTGCAGGTCCGATTCCGCCAAATCCGTCAGAACTTCTGTCTTCCAAGCATATGGTGGACTTGATTGAAGACTTGAAGCAAGAATACGACATGGTAGTTATCGACTTGGCGCCAATTTTGGACGCGGCTGAAACCCAGCAACTGACCAGTTCTTTGGATGGGACGATCTTGGTTGTGCGGCAGGCGCATTCACAGAAGTCAGCAGTTAAGCGGGCAGTTGAGCTGCTTAAGCTGACTAAGTCACCAATTTTAGGTTATGTTATGAACGATGTTGATGCCGATGGGGATGAAGGCTACGGATATGGGTATGGATACGGCTATGGTTATGGCTATGGTTATGGCTATGGCGAAGAAGAGGAGAAGAAGGGCCTCTTTGGGAGAAAGAAGTAGCTCATGCCGGTAGTTGATTTACACTGTCATATCTTGCCAGGGATCGACGATGGTTCGAAGTCTTGGGAGGTTTCGCTCAATCTCGCTAGAGCCGCGGTTGCTGATGGCGTAACCCACGCCTTGTGTACTCCACACACATTAAATGGCCGCTACACCAACCACAAGCAAGACGTGATCAAGTTAACTGAAGAGTTTCAAGACCGGATTGACCAAGCGGGTATTCCGCTGACGGTCTTTCCAGGACATGAAGTCAGATTGTCAGGCGGCTTGACTGAAGCCCTTGATAATGATGACATTCTCTTCTGCGATGAAGATGGCCACTACATGCTCTTGGAATTGCCAAGCAATGAAGTACCGCATTACACCAAGAACATGGTGTACGAACTGACCAGAAGAGGGATTACGCCAATCGTCGTTCACCCAGAACGGAATAAGGAAATTCTGGCAAATCCTCAGAAGTTGCAAGAATTTCTGGAAATGGGAGTTTTGGTACAGATCACTGCCAGCTCATATACCGGCTTGTTTGGTAAAGAAATTGAAGAATGTAGCCGAGAATTTATCAAGGCTGGACAATGTGCTTTCTTTGCCAGTGATGCTCATGATTTGCCAAGACGGCAATACCAACTGAGTGAAGCACTAGACAAGTTGGCGAAGGAATTTGGTGAAGATAAGAAACAGAAGTATATAGACAATGCGCAAGCGGTAATCAATGGCGATCCAGTTTATTTGAACTGGCAGCCATTGCCTAAGAAGCGGAAGAAATTCTTAGGACTGTTTTAAAGTAGAAATTTGGATGAAGGAGGGGAAAAATGGATATGGAAGTTAGCAGTTCAGCGTATGTCAAACAGTCCAAAGTCAAGGGCCGTCCTCTCTACCACGGGATCAAGCGTCTCTTTGACTTTCTGGCTTCTTCGATTGCCTTGATTCTGTTATCGCCGCTCTTTCTGTGGTTAGCGATCAAGGTTCATGGTGAAGACGGCGGACCAGTCTTTTACTCACAAATCAGAATTGGCAAGGACGAAAAGCCATTCCGGATCTACAAGTTCCGGTCTATGGTGGTCAATGCCGAGGCAATGAAGAAGGATCTGCTGGAGCAAAATGAAGTCGAAGGGGCCATGTTTAAGATGCATGATGACCCGCGGATTACTAAGATTGGCAAGTTCATCAGAGCGCACAGCTTGGATGAATTGCCGCAGCTCTGGAATGTGCTGATTGGGAATATGTCACTTGTGGGGCCCCGGCCACCGTTGCCAAATGAGGTTGAACAGTATACCGACTATGACAAGCAGAGATTGCTGGTTAAGCCGGGATGCAGTGGCCTTTGGCAAGCGACTAGCCGGAATTCGGCTGACTTTGCGGATATGGTGCAGCTCGATATTGAGTACATCAACCGGAGTGGCGTCTTCTTTGATCTGTGGATTATTGTTAAGACAATCGGTGTTATCTTCCACCCGAACGGGATGTATGAAGAGTAAGAGTTTGCGAGGATTTAAGAACCTCGCCTTTTTATTAGGAAGCAAGCAATGTCTAAAGAAAATATCAAAGTTTGTTTGGTTGGATCAAGTGGTGGCCACTTGACACACTTGTATATGTTGAAACCATTTTGGCAAAACAAGGATCGTTTCTGGGTGACTTTTGATAAAGAAGATGCTAGAAGCAAACTTAAAGGTGAAAGATTCTACCCTTGCTATTACCTCACTAACCGTAATTTGAAGAATTTAATCAAAAATACTTTTCTAGCAATAAAAGTGCTTCGTAAAGAGAAGCCAGATCTTATTATTTCTAGTGGTGCAGCAGTAGCAGCACCATTCTTCTACATCGGAAAAATAATGGGAGCTAAGCTAGTTTATATTGAAGTGTTTGACCGTTACGATAAACCTACAGTAACAGGAAAACTAATTTATCCTATTACTGATAAGTTCATTGTAGAATGGGAAGAAATGAAGCAGGTTTATCCTAAGGCAATTAACTTGGGTAGTATCTTCTAGAGGAACATATGATATTTGTAACTGTAGGAACACATGAACAACCATTCAACCGTTTGATTGAGAAGATGGATGAATTGGTTGCTAACGGTGATATCTCGGAAAAAGTTGTTATTCAATATGGTTTCAGTACTTATGATGCTAAGCACTGTGAGATGCACAAGATGATGAGCTTTGATGAGATGCAGCAAACTTTTAAAAATGCGCGTATCGTAATTACTCATGGTGGACCATCTAGTTTTGTGGAAGCCCTGCAGTATGGTAAAGTGCCGATTGTAGTACCACGACAGCTGAAATTCAATGAACACGTTAACAATCACCAAGTTGATTTTACCAAGCTGATTGCTGAAAGAATGAACAATATCATTCCCGTTTACGATATTGATGATCTTGCTCAAACGATTGCAGATTATGATACGATTGTAATGACAAAGAACAGTGGTGAAAGTAGCAATAATAAGAAGTTTAATGCTGAACTTGATAAAATTGTTAACAAGATGATGGAGGAATAGTTAGTGCCAACATATGAAGGACTACGGTTAAAGATTTTAAAGGTAAAAAGAAAAGATTTTGCTAAGTCACGAAACAAATAACTGTTACTTTATGAACGGCTCCAAGCTTTCTGAGGAAGAATTTATGTATATGCATTTTCAGTCGAGACACATGATGGTGACGGATAATGCCATTTTAGCTGAGACAGCTTTTAAAATTATGGGAGATGGTTTTTATCGACTAGAAGTCCCTGTTACGAAAGAAAATTTTAGACACATTAAGCACAAAATCTATTCATTTAGAAAATTAAAATTATTTTTAAATTGGAAAACGCACGGACTAATAAAGAGGTTGGGATGATGGGATTAGCGAAGATTTTAGATTTTCCTTTCAATGTCATTAATAATTTTAAACTATTTCCTTTTAAAATAGCAATAAAATTTCCAATATATTTCTCTAGAAATGTAGGGATTGTAAAAGCAAAACGTGGTTCTATAGTTTTTAACAGTCGTATCACTAAGTACATGGTGCGTTATGGTAGTTATGGTTCACCTTTTATCAATTCAAACAAAGCTTTTTTACAAATTGATAATGATGGTAAGATCATCTTCAATGGTTCTGCCACATTTGCGCAGGGCAATCGGCTATATATCTCCGGAGGAACGTTGGAAGTTGGAAATAATGTCTATATTAACAAGAACTTAATCCTTCAATGTGAGAGAAATATTCAATTGGGAGATAACACCCTTTTAGGTTGGAATATTTCGATCCGTGATACTGATGGACATAAAGTCACGATAAATGAAAATGGATCCAATGATACAAAGCAGATAGTTATTGAAAAAAATTCTTGGATCGCTTCTGATGTAACTATTTTAAAGGGTAGTGTAGTTCCTCAGGGATCGATTGTAGCTTGTAATAGTGTAGTGGTGGGGACGAAATTCGATGAAGAAAACATATTAATTGCAGGTTACCCTGCGAAAGAAAAAAGAAGAAATGTTAAGAGGATATCTTAAATTAACCATCCTAGCAAAATATTAGTTATATTTTGCCCAAAGGAATATGGAGTAAACTTTATGGTCTTGAGAATCAAATCCAAAAAAGTATTATTAATTTTATTCTATATAACACTTTTTAATCTTTTAGGATTTGCCAAAATTATTAATTTACAGAGTGCCTCAACGGTCATGATTATATCGTGTAGCCATTTAAATTCTAGAAAAATGATGTTGCTGATGATGAGAAACTAAGGAGACTTCGCATGGATAATCTCAAAACGCTAATCAAAAAAGATTGTGCGGCATATTCAGGAATGAATTGGCAAGATGTCAAGTTCAACCACATCCTCGTTAGATACATCAAGACACCGGGGTTCAAGGTAACCTGCCATATGCGTTATCTTAATAAAATTAGCCACCACAAAGGCTTACTTTATTTTCTTGAGAGAATTCATTATCGAAATCTTCAAGTCAAATATGGCATACAAATAGGCTATAAATTGACTGTTGGGGGGGGATTTACTATCAATCATTACGGCGGAATTGTAATAGGCCAAAGTGCGCATATCGGTGAAAACTTTAATATTCGTCATAATACAACAATAGGGCACGTTAACGGTAAAAACCCAACTATTGGTAACAATGTGACGTTAGGCGCAGATGTGGATATCATTGGCGGCATTACGATAGAAGATGACGCCATGGTCGGTGCAGGTGCAGTCGTTGTTAAAGACGTTGCTCCTCATGAAATTGTGGCTGGTAATCCAGCAAAAGTGATTGGGCATACTAAAGGACATCCACAGATTTAGAAATTGTGTTGCTGGTCTTCTGACTTGAGGAAGGATTATATGAAAAGAAATTTTCAGAACTATATTAAAGAATATGGCTTAAAATTGTTTGTATCAAAGGCGATTAGAAGACAGTTTTTGAATAGCAATTCGTCTTTAGGTCAAAAGATTAATGACTATAATGAAAAATTAGTTAGTGAAAAACTGCAAAAAATATTTAATGAAGAAGAAATTGATGAGACTGGTTTGTTTGAGGTAAAGAAAAAATTTGATACTTCGCCAATCTGGATTATGTGGTGGCAGGGTTATGATAAGGCCCCTGATCTCGTTAAAGCCTGCATCAATTCAGTTAAGCGAAATAATTCAAGCCGTCCAGTAATAGTTCTAAGTGAAAGTAACTATGAAGAGTATATAGGGATACCGAAATATGTCAAGGAGAAGTATGAACTAGGCTATATAACTGTTACACACTTATCTGATATGATTAGAGTAGCTCTTCTTTATATTTATGGTGGCGTATGGTGTGATGCAACGATTCTTGATGTTGCAGAAATACCGCAAAAGGTGTTTGATTCTGATTTCTTCACGATTAAGACGGGATTGAAGACCAAAGAGCCATCACACGGAGAATGGACAACCTTTTTCCTGGCAAGTCAGCCAGGAAATGAATTGATGAGGCAAATTGCAGTTGATCATTACAAGTTCTGGAAACAACATAATGAGCTAATTGACTACATTATGTTTGACTATATTATTCGAATGATTACACAGCACGAAAGTCAAACCGAATCACAAGTTAAAGCCGTACCTAAAAATAACCCTAATGTGTTTAAATTGATTCAATACATCAACGAACCATATCAAGAGGTTAGCGAGCAGATAGCTGATTTTGAAAAAGATACAAAATTGTTCAAACTAAGTTGGAAAGCAGAAATTAACAATCAGGGTGGTACCGTATATCAGCATATCATTGGTAAGTATCTGGAATAGTCTGATTTTTTATAGTGGAAATTGAAACTACAGTTTAATTAGCATTAAGTGCGTCGAAACAGACATGAATTGATACATTTGCATTTTCCAGAGAATTCATATGTGGCGATTCATATTCTACGGACTGCAATATTTTTGTCACTAAGAATAAAACGTTGCGTAATATAGAGAAAAATAAATGCTTTTTAGAGTATGAGGTAATAAAGTTGGCTAAAATACAAGAAAATAAAATTAGCGTAATCATTCCAGTTTATAACGTAGAAAAATACTTAGAAGCGTGCGTGCAAAGTGTTTTAACTCAAGAATATAAAGAAATAGAAGTAATTTTAGTTGATGATGGATCAACGGATAATAGTGGAGCAATTTGTGATCGACTTCAAAAAGAGAACCCTGAAATTATAGTTATACATAAGCAAAATGCTGGTTTGGGCCTAGCGAGGAATACAGGATTAGAAGCGGCGACAGGTGAGTTTGTTACATTTTTGGATTCCGATGATATATTATATCCTACAGAATTATTAGATCTGTATAATGCAATGATCAAAAACAATGTAGATTATTGTAAGGGCGGTTTTAAAAGAATCAAAGACGATGGAACTCTTATTGGTCTCTTTAAGTATGAGGATGAGATCTTTGCGGGAGAAGATGCTAGATTGTCATTGCTGCCAAGGTTAATTGGCTCATCACCCAAGAAGCATGATAGTATTGGAATGTCTGTTTGGGGAAGCTTGTATAAAAATCATATCATCCAAGAAAATAATTTACGCTTTCCTTCAGAGAGAGAGTTAATGTCGGAAGACATAGTCTTTAATATAGATTATTTTCAATACGCAAACGGCGGATGTGTGATTTCATCTACTGAATATGGATATCGATATCGTCAGGATGCATCATCTTCATTGACGATTGCATATAGATCTGATCGCTTTGCTTCAACTATGAAATTATTCGAATATTTACATAACAAAATGACTCAATTAGGTTACGGTGAGGACACTCTTTTAAGAGTAGATAGAAATCTGTTTGTAAATTTAGTAGGATGTATTTCTCAAGAGGGGATGAATGTTGTCCCCAAAGCAGAGGCACTCAAACACATAAAAGATATATGCCAAAATAGAGAATTAAACGAGGTTATTGGAAAATATCCTATAAATGAGTTAGGTTTTAAGCAAAGAGCATTTTTGTTTTTAATAAGAAAAAAGCAAAGTAAGATGTTGTATCTATTGTCCAAAAAAATTTAAGCTTGTAAAAAGGACAATGCGAAAAACGTATTCAATATAAAAATGTCATATCGGAATGATAACTAATGTGCTTAGGTGTTATATGAAAAAAGTAGCGTTTATTATATCATATTTTGGAAAGCTCCCAAATTATTTTCAGATGTTTTTTGATGGAGACGCATACGTTGACTCTGTAAGGGGAAAGGATGTTAGGTAGGAGACATATGGTATTAAAGATTAGGCCAAAATCAATCTTAATGTTCGCCTTTTTGGCCTCACTATTTTTTAATGCCCTGGTGTGGTCAAAGATTATAGACGCAAACACCATTAGTAGCGTTTATCTTTTTATGTTGCTGCCAATAGTAACAGGTTTTTTGATTCTTACTATTGAATTGGTTAGAGGTACATTGAGGCTACTTTATTTTAGAGAAATGTTAATAGGAGTAGGTCTCTTTGCTCTGTTCATTGGTGTTTCATTAGTGAAGATTCGTCAGACGGGAAGATTTACGATAGGTACGTTTGGTGAGGCTACAAGAATGGTTGCACCATTCATTTATGTCTTTTTGGCAGTTAATATCTTATCGCATGAAGATATAGATAGGATAATGATTACCACCTTGTATGTTGCTTGGGTAGCATATATCATTAATCAATTTATTATTACAGGCGACTCTCATCTTGGTACTAGTATCTCAATTATTGATTCTAGTTCACCATTTGAAAATTCGGAAGTGGCTGCAATTGCTTTTGCAATAGCGTGTTATTATATATATTTCCGAAAGCGGCATTCTGCTTGTTGCTTTTGGTCGGTCTTACTGACGATGGCATGCTTTAAGCGAGTATATATGCTGTTTGTAATTATTTTACTTGTATGTTCTGGTAATCTTAACTCTGGTAATCTTAACAAAGAACAAAAAGTAAACAAATTTATCAGATGGCCTTTGTTGTTGGTATCGTCACTTCTTTTTGTTGCAGCAACATCATTTTATTTATATACGATGGAACCTCAAAATTTAGCATGGACGTTTGAAAAACTACACTTTGATGTAAATACATTTTCTATGTATAGATCATACCGGGTACAATACTTGATACAACATAATTATGTAAGTTATGGATTGTCATCTAGTACTAGTTTCTTAGCTACCAATCCTGGTAGTTGGTTTAGACAGAGCACTCTAGAACTAGATTTGATTAAGATATTAATTGAACTTGGAAAATGGCCGCTTATGATATTTATATTAGCATATTATAGTTTAAGCTATAAATCGGCATATGGATATCTTACAATAACTGCATTCATGCTCAATTTGTTAATGGCTTCTGGCTTGACGGAATATTATGCGTGGTTTGTGATGCTAGTTACGCTCGCAATGATACGCTATAACACTTCCGTGGATATGCATGATACTTATTGAACAGATAGCAGATTAGATGCATTTACGATATAATCATAAAATAATTTGCAGATCAAATGTTATGGTCACCGTTTGCAAGTAGAATTTCGAACTTTGTCAAAATTCTGCAAGAAACTTTATTACAAGTACGCCCCATCTCGGTTAACTCACCGCCACAATGCCAGTCTGCTAAAGGTTCCAGACCACGAAATCATTGCATTACTTGTCTGGCAAGCTGAGGAAGGTATAGAAGGTATATCTTCTCAACGTAGGTTTGCCCGTTGCTGGGGACTTTGTGGTCTTTCTAGGTCTCGTTTTAATCGCAGGGCTAGAGCGCTTCTTGGCATCACTGTTCAGATTGTCAACAATCTGAACTCAAGAGTCAATCTGTCTGGATAATACATGATCATTGACAGTCTACCCATGCCTTTGTGTCAGCCATTCAGAAACCGCAGAGCTAAAGTTGTTTGAAGGAACATCCAACATTGGCTATAACTCAACCAAAAAGTTTTACTACTACGGTTTTAAAGGCCATTTTGCCATATCTCAAGACGGGTATGTTCTTGGCTATGCAATCACTGAGGCATCAGTCCACGATGAAAAAGAAGCAGAGGAGCTGATTCTCAGTACCCGTCCCGACTCAGTACCCGTCCCGAAGGGCACTTTATCTTAAACGATGAAGGTTATATAGGCAAACGACTGCACGATGCCCTCAAGATAGACAGTTAAATACTGTGGATACCTTATCGGAAAAATATGAAGGGTGCAAAGCAGTATAACAAAAGAGAGTGCGTTTTATGTACTAAAGTACTACGGAATTGAAAATATACTTGCAAGAAGTGTAGATGGTTTACAACAAACTGTCGAGTTAATTGCATTAACTTACAATATCAGCTACATCCTACAGAGATATGGATTCAGCTTTTTCAATTAAACGATGAAGGTTATATAGGCAAACGACTGCACGATGCCCTCAAGATAGACAGTTAAATACTGTGGATACCTTATCGGAAAAATATGAAGGGTGCAAAGCAGTATAACAAAAGAGAGTGCGTTTTATGTACTAAAGTACTACGGAATTGAAAATATACTTGCAAGAAGTGTAGATGGTTTACAACAAACTGTCGAGTTAATTGCATTAACTTACAATATCAGCTACATCCTACAGAGATATGGATTCAGCTTTTTCAACTAGCACCACGCGTAACTATCTGTATGATGAATCTCTTAATGGCATTAGGTCTTACAAATTATGTTGAATGGTCATATATTTTAATAACTGGCGTTTTTATTCGTCGAACTGAAAGTGAGCGTGTGAATGGTAATGCTATATTCAATAATAATTCCTGTGTATAATACTCAAAGCTATGTTAAGAGTTGTTTAGAATCTGTATTTAACAATGACACTAGAGATTTTGAGATAATTGTGGTTAACGATGGCTCAACAGATGATAGTCTTCGTAAGTGCCAACAGATCCAGTTGAAATATCCTAACTATATAAAGATTATAGATCAGCCAAACCTCGGTGTATCGGTCGCAAGAAATAAAGGAATTGAAGCAGCGACTGGTGACTATCTGATTTTTTTAGACTCTGACGATAAATTAGCTCCTGGATCCTTAGATAATGCTAATTTGGAGAAAAATGAAGACTGGCATATATTTAACTATGAATCGAACGACTATCTAGCAGATGCAATTAAGAATGATAGTGTGATAGAAGTGAATAATGCAAATATAATTGCTATCTCTGAAAAGATTTTATATCCGTATCGAAATGTTGCTGGTGTGAATAATGCTAATTATTCAACACCATGGCCCAAAATTTTTAAAAGAGAAATTATTGAGTCAAACAAGTTAAGGTATGTTAAAAATTGCCACATGGGAGAGGATATGATTTTTAACTTACAATATTTACAGTATTGTAAGTCCATAAGGCTTCATTGCGATAAATGGTATTATCAAACTTTAGATAGACCAGATTCTGCCGCTAATCATGAAAAAAGTGAACAAGAACAATTGATGAACGAGTTGACATATAACAAAGCTTTAAAAAAAGTTTGGCTTGAATATCAGCTAAATGATCAAGGACAATACCTTTATTATGATAAGTTGATAACTAATTTTGTTAATGACTATCTCAATTATGGACATAGCCTTCTTGATTTCAAAGATATACGCCAAGGCCTTAGTAATGTTTCTAAGAACTCAGGAATGCATGAAAAGAGTCTGTTAGCGAGTTTGATTTTAGAACATAAACGATTGTCAAAGATGGTGCTTGGCTTTATTCGATTGTTTAAAAAATTAAGAGATTCTTCTAGTTAATAGTTGTCATTGACAGCAGCGAGAAAAGCGAGGAAGTTGGAAATGAAAAAAAGGTCATTAGGCTTAAACGCCTTTTTAAATGGGTTAAGGAATGTATTAAATCTAATATTTCCGCTGATTACGTTCCCGTATGTCTCACATGTCTTATCTGTTGATGGTATGGGGAAATATAATTTTTCTGGTAACTATGTGGGCTACTATACTTTAATCGCTGGTTTAGGAATAGCAACTTATGCGGTCCGAGAAGGGGCTAAGTACAGAGATAACTATCAAAAAATAAGTGATTTTGCCAGTCAAGTATTTACTATAAACGTGGTATCTACACTTGTCGCGTATGTATTATTGTTTATATCCTTGATAGTATTCAAAAATTTACGAGCATATCTTGTATGCATCCTTATCTTCAGCCTTACCATTGTATTTACTACAATTGGTACAGAATGGGTTTATACTATTTTTGAGGATTATTCGTACATAACTATCAGAAGTATTGCGTTTAAAATCATATCGATAGTACTGCTTTTCATTTTCGTAAAAAAACCAGGTGATTACCTTTGGTATGCTGCTATCACTGTTTTCTCGTCAGTCGGGTCTAACGTCCTAAATTTTATTCACGCAAAAACGTTATGTTCTGTAAAAATAGTTAAAAATGTTAATTGGAAATATCATTTAAAACCTATTCTGATAATTTTCTCTTCTTCTATTGCTGTTAGTATATATGCTATTTCTGATGTCACTATTTTGTGGTTGCTTAAAGGGGACTATGCTGTAGGGATTTATAGTGTAGCTACTAAAATTCAGACAGTTTCACAAGGACTTCTTACGGCAATTTTAACAGTAACAATTCCGAGATTAGCGATGCTGTTTGGACAGAGAAGATTTAGAGAATATCATCGTATTCTTGGTAACCTAATCAATACGCTTGCTATGTTGGTTTTGCCTATGGCTGTAGGCATAATTATGTTGAGTAAAGAGATTACGCTTATTATTGCTGGCAAAAAGTATCTTGATTCGGTAATGGCCTTGAGAATTATTGCTTGGACAATAGTCTTTTCTTTGTTTAGTTGGTTATTATCTGATTGCGTTCTTTTGCCGGCTAAACGTGAAAAATATATTTTGAGAAATACGATAACTTGTGCAATTTTCAATGTTGTTTTGAACTTTATTTTAATCCCATTTATCTCATATGATGGGTCATCGTTGAGTACAGTTCTCACAGAGCTATTGTCGATGATGTTGAACTACTATCGCGCCAAGGATATTGTTAAGGATGTCGTTTTAAGCAAGCAAAATCAATATAATATTATAACTGGAGTTTTAGGCTGCTGCCTTATTGCAGTTATATGTATGGTAATAAAATTATGGTCATTGAACATTTTGCTAACAATTGTTCTATCTGTTGTATGTTCAGGTATCGGATATTTTGCCCTCCTATATTTGTTAAGGAACACGGTGGTCGTAACGTACTGGCTTGAGTTTAAAGAGAGAGCAGGAATTAGATAGATTAAAAATTAAATAAAGTAGGTTTTATATCGAAATAATAACTAATATGCGTAGGTGTTATATGAAAAAAGTAGCGTTTATTGTACCATATTTTGGGAAGCTTCCGAATTATTTTCAGTTGTTTTTAAATAGCTGTAAGCTCAACGGAAATTTTAAATGGATTATTGTAACAGACGACAAAACTTCGTATAGTTGGCCTCAAAATGTTCAAAAAATTGATATGAGTTTTGAACATTTGAGACAAAGAATACAGTCTAAGTTTGATTTTAGAATAGAGTTATCTACTCCATATAAATTATGTGACTACAAACCAACGTATGGCTATATTTTTGAAGATTTAATACAAGACTATCCGTTTTGGGGGTACTGTGATATTGATACTATAATGGGAAAGCTAGATAATTTTTTATCTTTTGATTTTTTAAATCAATATGACAAATTATTTGAGTTGGGACATATGACTATTTTCAAAAACACTTTCGAAAACAATCGAATGTTTATGAAAAAAATCGATGGTTCATTCCCATATAAAGAAGCGTTAACGTCAAAAGAAATTTTTGTCTTTGATGAAGTTTCAGAAAGAAATAGTTTAAGTATAAATGACATTTTCTTACAGAATGGTAAGAACGTTTTTACAGCGGATTGGTCATATAATGTGAGCGTAACGCCGACAGCGTTTACACAAGTAGTATTAAAAAATCGAAAGTTTGAGCGCCAACCTAGAGAAAAAAATCAGGTTATAATTTGGGATACTCAAGATGGGCTGCGCTTGTATTATACTGACTCTAAGGAAATACATTCCATCGGTTTAATGTATATCCATTTACAACAACGTAAAATGAAAGTCAGTGCTAATATTGATAGCCGTATGATCGCAATAATTCCTAACGAATTTGTAGAAATTGATTCGTTGCCAACGACTGTAGCGGCTTTAACACAAATGAAAAAGAAAAATATATCTTTCCATCGGCTTAGATTAATATGGAAATGGAAGGTTGAAAAAAAATTAAAGATGTTCAAATAGCAGGACCAGTTACGATATTGACACATGATTATAGTTGGAGCGTACTAAAGCGAAAGTATGGATATGTATATGGAAACTAGCAGAAGACTACTATTGGTAACAATGTCTTTATTGGTTGAGGGGCAACTATTTTAGGTGGTAGCCAAATAGGCGATAATGTAGTGATTGGTGCAAACTCTGTTGTTAGTGGTCATGTTGAGAGTGATTCTGTTTATGCTGGTAATCCGGCTAAAAAGTTAATGACTTTAGAGGAGTTTAAAAATAAGCGTAATAGGAAGCAATTAGAAGAAGCAAAAACGGTAGTTCAAGAATACGTTGCAAAGCATGGTACTGTTCCCCCAGAGTCTGAGTTAGATGAATATTTCTTTTTATTTAGTCAAACTGATGATATACTGGAATTTAAAAGCCAGATGAAATTGATGAGAAATTATGATCGAAGCAGCAAGATATTAAGGGAGCATAATCCTATGTTTAAAAGTTATCAGGACTTTTTGAATTATTGTTTAAAAAAGCAAGACTGATAATAAAACATAGTGTTTAGGGTAAATTGATAGATGAACATACTGAACATACTGAACAAGTATAGCTTAATAGAATTCTTCGTATCATTTCTTGCATTTAAATTGGCATTTGGAAGTCTAGCCCTTGATTATTTGCAGAAAGCGATAAATGTAGTAGGGATATCTAATAGTTTTTTATTTCATTGATACTGTTTTAGAAATTAAGTAGCAATAGGCAAAAAATTAGGAATAGAGCTTTTGTTATTTCGTAAGCGCCCAATAGCGCGGTATATTAAAATCTCATCCTAGCGATGCTAAGATGGGATTAATCAGTTTATGAGACTTTACTTGCAGTGGAGCTGAATATTCTCAGCCTATGGTAAATAGGATACCAGACGTTGATTGTCTAATAATGACAGCTCATTAGGAGCTTGTCTAGAAGATAGGTTGATACGCGTGGTGCTAGTTGAAATATAGTTCCAATTTCTTAACAAAAAGGTCCAGCATGTAGACTCTAGTTGGAAAAACAGAAAGGAGTCCTTACAATGTTGAATCAAATGCAGATTAAACGTTATAGTTACCGTTTGCAAGTAGAATTTCGAACTTTGTCGAAATTCTGCAAGACAAGTACGCTCCATCTCGATTAACTCACCGCTACAATGCCAGTCTAGTGCAATGTCATGCTGACATTTAAAGCATGTGCAATCAGAACTATAACTGCTGATATAGAGCCGCATGCGTAGTATCCGTGTCAATATTACTAAGATATCATCATGACACTACATTGGTTCAAACGATAGCTTTTAATTGTGGGTTTATGAACAGGATGTACCATGATAATGGCGCTGATAACTTACGTTTTATTGACTGGGTGCGTTCAAAAAATGGTAGTCCGCATACTTTTACAATTGTTGACAAGGAGTTGCTAGAAGATGCAACCGCAGGTGCTTTAATCGCGCGGAAATTTTCATTAGACAAGGACTCAGAAATTATCAACTATATTCTGAAAAAAACGGGGAATAAATAGATCGGAGGAAATATGAAGGTTCTACTAGTTAGCACAAATAATTTGAGTGATAATGGGATTTCAACTTTTATTATTAACAATGCAAAATTGTTGGCTAAGAAGCAGGATATTCATGTTGATGTTTTGGCTCCTAATGAAGTTGCTGAGGACATTAAGAGTGATCTTAAGGAAAATAAAGTTAATGTCTTTGAAATCCATAATCGTAATTCCAATCCCAAGCAATACTTCAAGAACTTAGTTTCTTTACTTAGGCGCAAAAAATATGATGCAGTACATGTTAACGGTAGTAGTAACATCATGTCAATTGAATTGGCTGCTGCCTTCTTTGCCGGAGTGAAAGTAAGAGTTGCACACAGTCACAATACAGTTACAGAGCATGAAAGACTACATAAACTTTTGAGTGTACCATTTAATATGTTTGTCAACTGTAGGGTAGCTTGCAATGAGGCAGCGGGCAAATGGCTGTTTAACAAAAAGAACTTCACGGTAATCGATAATGGCATTGTTTTAGATAGGTACCGCTTTAATCCTGTCGTTAGGGAGCAGATGCGCAAACAATTAGGCATAAGTAAGAATGATATCTTATTAGGACACGTTGGCGGTTTTAATGAGCAGAAGAATCAAGCATTCTTGCTCGATGTTATGAAAAAATTAGATTCCAAGTATAAATTGATTCTGGTTGGTCAGGGTGGTATGTTTGATCAAGTCAAGAAGCAAACAGAAGAAATGGACTTAGGAGACCGCGTAATTTTCACAGGATCAGTTCATAATGTTCCCGACTATCTTTCAGCTATGGACGTGTTCGTTTTGCCATCTCGCTTTGAAGGCCAACCGTTTGTCGTTGTTGAGGCTTCAGCTAATGGTCTACCAATAATTTTGTCAGACAAGATTTCACGAGAAAGTAACTTAACTAGTAAGCTGGAATTTGTTTCATTGGATTCAAAAACATGGGTTGAGGAAATTGAAAAGGAAGATTTGCCATCACGTGATGATGAGTCAGATGATAATATTAAGCGTTTAGCAGCTAAAGGTTATGACGCTGTTAAAAACGCGGATGACTTGTACAATCTTTATGCTAAGAAATTGAAGAGATAAGTAAGCATCCAATAGTAGAGTATATTAAAATCCCATCCTAGCAATGCTAAGATGGGATTAATCAGTTTATGGGACTTTACTTACAGTGGAGCTGAACATTCTCAGACCTCAGACCATGGTAAATAGGCTTCTAGACGCTGATTGTCTAATAATGACAGCTTCATTGGGCAGCTTGTCTAGAAGATAGTTGATGTATTTGAATTGATCCAAGCCATTTTCTACTCTAAGTCAAGTGTTATCAACGATTTTAGGCAATTTTATTTTGAAA
>ERZ791917.1036-NODE-1036-length-18412-cov-2.857820_pt1 | contig 18412 bp, 13 predicted proteins | sample MGYA00510138_ERZ791917 | MGnify/ENA primary metagenome ERZ791917 (study PRJEB30046, sample SAMN00792102) | human gut metagenome | study: EMG produced TPA metagenomics assembly of the A metagenome-wide association study of gut microbiota in type 2...
TAGTTTCGACAGACAAAAATATCTTAGAAACGACTATTTTTGAAAAAAAACTTGTAAATACTTTTCCCTACATACGTCCTGGGGATCGAGTACTTGTAATCATTAAGAATAAAAATTCGATAACAAACATTAAAAATATTATTGCAGAACAAACCAAGGCATCTGAAGTTGAAATTTACTCATTGGATGAAATTAAAAGTGTTCAGCTAAATGGCAATGGCTACCATTTTCTCATTACTGATAAATATGCCGATGATGGACTAAATAATGCACTCAAAGTCATTATATCTTACCTGGTGCCCGCTGGCAGGTACGTTAGTTTTCATACAGATAAAACTGTAGTTGAGACATTAAGTAATTACAATTTACAACCTGAAGTTTATTTATTTTATGAACATGGCCATTTAAAGACTCAAATACATCAGGGAGAGGAAATTACACTCTCTCCTGAATTATGTGTTTTTATGAAAAGCCCTTTAGCCAGGTCAGAGCTTCCGTATCAGGAAACGATTTATGGCTACTCGCATCCACCAAAAAACCTATTAGCTTTTGCCAGAGATTATACTAACCCGTGGCTTATTCGCGGGATCGTAGAATTCCCATTCAGGAATAGGTCAACTTATCATCTACAGCAGTATAGCCATCAGATTTTGGAGCACAGTGCTCCTGACAGCCCCGATTATGCCGCTGCATTGGCAGTATTAGGTTATCAAATGCTAAGCGGCAGTGATGATACAGCTGACATTTACGCAAAAATGCTAGATTACTGCTCAAATGTGTCGCAGATGGATAATCCTACGCCACATCAATATCGTTGGCTCATATCTTTATCGACACTTTTAGGTCTTATTTGTAACAAAAATAATGATAAAGCTAATGCGTTAATCCATTTATCTCGTGCAGCAAACTCCAGCATTGATAAATTTAGCCCCTCTATCGGCACGAAGATTTTACAAAGCTTTTATCTTCAGTCCGTTATATTAATTTCTTTAAATAGAATCTCCTGTGCCGAGATAATCGTCGATAGAGGGATTAAAAGAGGTATACAGCTACTTTATCAACATCCTGACGAACTGGTGGGTAAAATATCTCAACCATTTAATTTTGTGCTTTATATTTACCATGATATTCTTGATTGGCTTATAAAGATGGTCAACATTAAAAACGCCATACCAGGCAGAAAATTCAACATTGCAAATTTTGACAACGGTAACACCTGGTCGGCTTTGCTTCATGAACGCATGAATGCAATAAATAATATGTCGCAAATGATAGATGAGCGTGACAGAACAATTCATGATCAAAAATGCTTAATTGATGAACGCGATAGAACTATTCACGACCAGAAGCGCCTTATTGATGAGCGAGACAGCACTGTTCTTACGCAAAAAAATTTAATTGATGAGCGTGACCTGGTCTCTGCTCAGCAAAATCAATTAATTGAGCAGAATAATAAAACTATTCAACAGCAAATCCAAAATGTAACTGACTTAAATAGTCAAGTTTCCTCTAAGGAACAGAAAGTTGATGAATTACAGAATCAAAACATAAAATTAATTTCATTAATCGATGAAAAAGATCTCCATATTGCCCAGCTCTCTGCAGATCTAGAACGTGCAAATACCATACTGCGTAAGATTAATAGCACGCCTGTAATAAGGCATCTACTACGCATGCTAAATATAAAATAATTCTATTGTGAAAGGTTATAATGGCTAATATTGCTTGGTTTATACCTCAACTCATTGAAGGGTCTGGTGGTCACCGCACAATGCTGCAACATGCCGCTTATCTGGAAAAAATGGGTCATACATGTACAATTTATCTTGAAGATAAAAGCGGCAAAACAAGCGGTGCAGAGGTAATTCATAAATTATTTGGTCTAAAATTTAAAGACGTCATTTATGACTGGAATAATGCGCAACCATGTGATGCTGCAGTTGCAACAATATGGTATTCTGCACCATTCGTGGCCGCTCTACCATTTGATTGTAAACGTTTATATTTCGTTCAGGATTTTGAAGCTTACTTCAACCCGGTGGGCGATGCTTACCTGATGGCTGAAAATTCATACTGTTACGGCTTAAAGCCAATTACGATTGGGCGCTGGTTACGATATAAACTGCAAAATGATTTTGCTGTTGAAAGCTATCACTTCGAATTTGGGGCGAATCATAATATCTATAAGAGAGTTCCCACCATTCAAAAAGAAAAAGCGGTTTGCTTTATCTATCAGCCAGATAAACCGCGACGTTGTTCGCGTATTGGTATTGAGGCTTTAGGTATAGTTAAACATTGCATGCCAGATGTTAAAATTTATCTTTATGGTTCATCAATTAATGATAATCTCTGGTTCGAACATGAAAATCTAGGTTTATTAGATTTGCCGAAATGTAATGAGCTATATAATAAATGCTCCGTAGGACTCTGTATTAGTTCTTCAAATCCCTCTCGCATCCCCTTTGAAATGATGAATGCAGGCCTTCCCGTTGTTGAAGTCTGGCGAGAAAACAATCTTTATGATTTTAGCGAAGATGCTATGCTGTTGTGTAAACAGACACCTGAAAGCATTGCCACCGGTATTATGAAAATTCTAAACGATGCTGATTTAGCCGCGAGTATGAGCTCGGCTGGTCAAAAGTTTATGAATGGGCGTACCCTGGAAACGGAAACAGAAGGCTTTTACAAAGCGTTCAACTGCGTGATGAACGAGCAGGCATACACAGCAGAAGTGATTTCACGATCGTATAATAAGCCCCCGTTTGAAGCCCCTCTTGCCAGACCTGATATTGCCAACACGTTAACATTCGCGCATCAGAGTCTGTTAAAGAGAATTGCTCTACGTTTACCGTTATTTGTGCGCACACCTTTAAGCGCGCTTTATTTTAAGTTGAAGAATTAATCCAGATGAATAAATTTAAACTCAAAACTGTTGATGTATGGGATACAATTCTGCGTCGTGATTGCCATCCAGACTTCATAAAGCGGTCAACTGCATATTATTTTTTCCTTAAATTTCATTCGCTACACAATGTTGATTCCGTCGACCAGCTATTTACTAAGCGAGTTGAAACAGAGCGCTTAATTGGTAAGAAAAACAAAGATCTTGGTTATGATGATGAGTATCTCATTCAGGATGTAATGCTTCAATGGGTAGAAAACTATATCTCTGCAGAGCAATATGATACGCCAGCGATAGCACATGAGCTATATTCCTGGGAAATTGAGCAAGAGAAGAAGCACATCTATCTGGATCCAGGTATTGAGGACTTTCTTGCGCAATATCCCTCTGATAAGACAATCTTTCTGTCCGATTTTTATACTTCATCCACTGATTTAACAGAGTTACTCGTTAGCGCTGGATTGGATCAGTCTGTCATATCAGATGGCGTTTCTTCAATTGACGAGCGACTGAACAAGAGAAGTGGACGTCTCTTCGATTTTATTCAACAAAAATATCAGTTAGCCGGCGTTGACTGGATACATATTGGCGATAATGAATGGTCCGATGTGCAAATGCCGACATCAAAAGGTATAAAAAGTATTCGGTATCTCCCAGCCCAACAGCATCAGCTGCGTGAGCAAAAAGAGTTTCTCTGGAATAAAAATGAAGATCTCACGGAAACGATCACCAATAATATTCTTAATAAATATGCAGCATCTAAAGATTTATCAGTTGATTTTCAGCTTGGCTTGAAAACAACTCCGTTAATCGCTGGTTTTTGCCTTAAAATTTTGGAACAAGCCGTCATATCAAAAAGTGAAAAAATCCTCTTTTTCACTCGTGAAGGCGAGTTTTTCATTAAAGCAATGAATATTTTGATTAGTCATCTCAAGACTAATATTAAAGAAATAAAGTTACCAGAAATCGATATTATAGAAGTCAGCCGTCTGGCTACCTTCGCGCCGTCTCTACAAGAAATTAGCATAAAAGAGATGATGCGTGTTTGGAATTTATATAGCACACAGTCCATTAGCTCTTTATTCAAGACCCTTAACGTTGCCCCTGAAACATTCCAGAGTTTCATCGACAAATATGGGATTCCTGCAGATGAACAGATCCAATATCCATGGCAGGACAGCCGAATTCAGCAACTTTTTGACGACTCTGGTTTCAAAGAGACGCTCTGGCAGCATGTGATGCAGCAAAGAGCTCTTTTGAAGAACTATTTTGCGACAAAAGGTCTAACTGATGATATCAATGCGCGTATTTGCGTAGTCGATGTCGGCTGGCGTGGCACCATTCACGATAATATTGCTCTTCTTTATCCTAATATTCATTTTACCGGCATATATCTGGGCCTGCAGAAATTTCTCAACGAGCAACCATCAAACACATCAAAAGTTGCTTTTGGCCCAGATTTGAATCACCAACTGGAGTATCCTCATTTTCTTGATTCCGTTGCTCCTATTGAAATGATTACCAACTCCCCTTCAGGTAGCGTAACAGGCTATGGGCTGGAGAATGGTAAGATAGTCGCTATTCGCAGTGTTAACGACGACGAAAACAGCGCGTGGCATAATTTCACAAAAACATTTCAAGAAGGGATCCTGGCCGGTATGGAATCCTTCTCCGCTGCAGTGTTGAGTTATGGCATTACTCACGACGTTGTACGTGGCTACGCCCTAAATATTTGGGATGTGCTAATTAGTGGTAGTAATAAATCTCTAACTGACGCTTTTAATAATTTAAATCATAACGAAACATTCGGATTAGGTGGATACGTTAAGAAAAACCATGTACCCACGACCTTCGAGATATTAAGCTCTTTATGGAATAAAAACAACCGTGCAGCATTGATTGAATTTATTAAAGCAAATCAATGGAGCGATGGCATACGTAAAAGAGACAATCTGCCCTCGCTAAATAAATACATTTTAGCACTGACGATTGACCTTGCGGTTTTTTATAAAAGAAAATTCTATCGCAAGTATTAATTATTTTTTATTCAGGGCATCGACAGATGCCTTTTTTTTAAAGTTAGCAAAGTCCTGTCAGTGCTGGTTACAGGCATGCAAAATGCTATAGCCAGTTATCAACTTTCCTTGTCTCCCTCTTTAATAATTTTGTTAAATTTAGTGTTTTTTCCTCCAGTAACATATATTTTTTCACTAACTCCGGATTGGGGTAATCCGCTCAGGGATTGAATGCGTGCTTTGGTTTCATTGCTAGATTCCAGTAAACAATGATGGTAAATCAGGTGATCCACGCAGCCAGCCAGTGTAAAATCGACAATTATATATAGCGGGACTAAGTTAACTCGGAGGATAAATATGAAGTTTTTAGTGACTGGAGCCGCAGGCTTTATCGGGTTTCATACCTGCAAGCGCCTTCTCAATGCGGGCCATGAGGTTGTCGGCCTCGACAATATGAACGACTATTATGACGTCAATCTCAAGCAGGCCCGTCTGGATTTACTCCAGTCTCCCCTGTTCCGTTTTCACAAAATTGATCTGGCGGATCGTGACGGTGTCGCCCAACTTTTTGCTAATGAGAAATTTAACCGGGTGATCCATCTTGCTGCCCAGGCCGGCGTGCGCTATTCGCTGGAAAATCCCTTTGCTTATGCCGATTCTAATCTGATCGGTTATCTGAACATACTGGAAGGATGCCGACATAATCAAGTTGAGCATTTACTCTATGCGTCGTCCAGCTCGGTTTATGGTTTAAATCGCAAGATGCCATTTTCTACCGATGATTCAGTTGACCACCCGGTTTCACTCTATGCCGCGACGAAGAAAGCGAATGAGCTGATGGCCCACACCTACTCTCACCTTTATGGGATCCCGACTACCGGGCTGAGATTCTTTACCGTCTATGGACCCTGGGGACGGCCGGATATGGCGCTCTTTAAGTTCACAAAAGCCATGCTGGAAGGAAAGAGTATAGATGTATATAACTACGGTAAAATGAAACGCGATTTTACCTATATTGATGATATCGTTGAGGCAATTGTGAGGATGCAGGATATTATCCCGCAGCCTAATCCTGAATGGACCGTTGAAACGGGTTCCCCGGCCACCAGTTCCGCGCCGTATCGGGTATATAACATTGGCAACAGCTCACCAGTGGAACTGATGGACTACATCACCGCTCTGGAAGAAGCGCTGGGAATGGAAGCGCAGAAGAATATGATGCCGATTCAGCAGGGCGATGTGCTGGACACCAGCGCAGACACCCAACCGCTGTATGACCTGGTGGGCTTTAAGCCGCAAACGTCAGTGAAGGAAGGCGTGAAGAACTTCGTGGAGTGGTACAAGGATTACTATCAGATCTAATCCCCCTGCCCTGCCGCAATCATCTGATTGCGGCAACCCCTTCTATGTAACCCTCCGTTGTCCTGACTATGTGTCGACGGAATGCACATTCATTGTTTTATATATAATATTTTGTGCTATAGACGGTATTTTTGCCTTTTTACTCGCCCGCCTGAAACCAGTTTCATCCAGCCTTTTTCAGAAAAGCAACTATCCGCGCGCCAGGCACTGAAACTTTTCTGGTATCCAGACCAATTTGGTTAGCGGAAACAGCATTATATGCTGATTGATAAAAAACATTACTCTCTGTAGGAATTTTCCTAAATCCAGGATATGTTAGAGCAAGCCATGCAACAGCACAAACCTGGTGTATTGCTTATCAAACTAATAATTCAATCAACATACGCCCTGTGGTAGATATTATGGAAAACCTATTTTTCTTAGTGGTCGCTGCCATACTACTTGCTGTTTCCGTTTATTTCTTAATTTCTTATTTAAAAGACAGAAAGAAAACGAAACTGACGTTTAATAAACGCAAATGGTAAGGCCCGCTCCGTATTGCAATTAGATTAAGATAATATTAAGAGATAAAAAAATGATATGACAGAATGACTATTCATTCTGCGTTTTGGCATGGCCTGAAGACAAGAAAAAATAACGCTACTCGCGCCCTGTCCCGCGTTTTTTCATAGGACATAAATAACAAAAGCCTGCGTTGCAGGCTTTGTTTTACCTCCCGGCGCTTATCTCCGGCATCTACATCACAGTGACGGTAGCTCTTCACAAGGTAAGTTTAACTTATCGGACCTGTTCTGCGCCCGCAACGGGTTTCGTACAAGATCGTAATGTCCATCACAATTTATTGAGGTTAATCTGAATGTGCGAGAAATACGCGTAGTGAGGGATAGAGCGGGGAGATAAAGAAGCATACTGGCGGCAGGGAGCCGCCAGTGTCAGACCGGCAGAATTAATCGTTGCCAAACAGATCGCGGGTGTAAACCTTATCCGCGACATCCGCCAGCTCTTCCGCCATACGGTTAGAGATGATCACATCCGCCTCTTGTTTGAAGGCAGCCAGGTCGCGCACAACGCGAGAGTTAAAGAACTCATCTTCCTGCATTACCGGTTCATAGATAATGACCGGAATACCTTTCGCCTTGATGCGCTTCATAATGCCCTGAATAGAAGAGGCACGGAAGTTGTCCGAACCACTCTTCATGATCAGGCGATACACACCCACCACTTTCGGCTTACGAGCGAGAATAGAATCTGCGATAAAGTCTTTACGGGTACGGTTGGCATCGACGATAGCCGCGATGATATTGTTAGGGACCGATTCGTAGTTCGCCAGCAGCTGCTTGGTATCTTTTGGGAGGCAGTAGCCGCCGTAGCCAAAGGACGGGTTGTTATAATGGTTGCCGATACGCGGATCCAGGCATACCCCTTCGATAATCTGCTTGCTGTTCAGCCCCTGGCTTTCAGCATAGCTGTCGAGCTCGTTGAAATAGGCAACGCGCAGCGCCAGATAGGTGTTAGCGAACAGTTTGATCGCTTCCGCTTCGGTGGAGTCGGTAAACAGGGTTGGGATATCCTGCTTGATCGCGCCTTCTTTCAGCAGATCAGCAAAACGTTCGGCACGCGCAGAGCGCTCACCAATGACAATGCGCGATGGATGCAGGTTGTCGTACAGCGCACGGCCTTCACGCAGGAACTCAGGAGAGAAAATAACATTATCAATCCCTAAACGTTCTTTGATGTCGCGGGTGAACCCCACCGGGATGGTCGATTTAATGATCATTACCGCGTTCGGGTTGATCTCTGTGACATCGCGAATAACCGCTTCCACCGTAGAGGTGTTGAAGTAGTTGGTTTTGGGATCGTAATCGGTCGGCGTCGCAATGATCACGTAGTCGGCATTACGATAGGCGTCGTGCTTGTCCGTGGTGGCACGGAAATTTAACGGTTTTTCTGCCAGATATTCCTGAATCTCTTTATCGACAATCGGAGAGATCTTCTGGTTAAGCATATCCACTTTGGCCTGTACGATATCCAGGGCCACCACTTCGTGGTTTTGCGCGATCAGGACACCGTTCGATAAACCAACATAACCTGTACCGGAAATAGTAATTTTCATTCGATTACACTTTAATCAGTTAACTGGGTAATGGCGGCTAGCCACGAATTTAAATAATGCTGTGCGCGGTTTTACGCTGAGAAGGAAGGTAAGTCAAGTCGGTCGGTTGACCAAGCTTGGAAACGAATAAACATGACGAGTTCCATTTGGAACCCGCCATTTTAGGAAAAACAACCTAATTATTTATAAACTTCTGCAGTGGCCAGGGTATGTGCCTGCAGATCTTTCTCCGACAGCGACAGCGCGCAGTCGCTCAGCGCCGGCCAGTCAATCCCTATCTCCGGATCGTTCCAGATGATGCTCCGCTCTGACTGTGGCGCGTAGTAGTTCGTCGCCTTGTAGACAAACTGCACCGTGTCGCTCAGCGCCATAAACCCGTGGGCGAACCCTTCCGGGATCCACAGCTGACGTTTATTCTCTGCGCTGAGCACCGCGCCCACCCATTTGCCAAAGGTTGGCGATGAACGACGGATATCCACCGCCACGTCAAATACCTCACCTTCCACGCAGCGGACCAGTTTGCCCTGAGCGTGCGGATCCAGCTGATAGTGCAGCCCGCGCAATACGCCTTTCTGGGACTGGGAGTGGTTGTCCTGGACGAATTCCACCTGGCGGCCCACAGCCTCATTAAACACCTTGCTACTGAAGCTCTCAAAGAAGAAACCCCGCGCATCACCAAACACGCGCGGTTCAAAAATCAGCACCTCAGGAATATCTGTTTTAATAATGTTCATCTTTTGCTACCCGTTTATTTACCCAGGACTTCTGTTACCACGCGAGCCACACCCTGACGCCAGTCCGGGAGAGTCACCCCAAATGCCTGCTGGAATTTTTCATTCGACAGGCGAGAGTTGAGCGGACGCTTCGCCGGCGTCGGATAGGCCGTCGTCGGAATGCCCTTCACTTCCTGAACCGCCAGCTCTGCACCGTGCGCTCTCGCCACCTCAAACACATAGCGGGCGTAGTCGCACCAGCTGGTCTCGCCGCTGGCCACCAGATGATAGGTACCGGCCAGCGCCGGATCACGCAGCGTTTCACGGATTGCCGTCGCCGTGCAGTCTGCCAGCAGCTCTGCACCGGTGGGCGCCCCGTGCTGGTCGTCAATGATGGAGAGCGTCTCTTTCTCACCCGCCAGGCGGAGCATCGTTTTGGCAAAGTTGGCGCCGCGGGTGGCATACACCCAGCTGGTACGGAAAATCAGGTGACGCGGGTTGCCCTGCTCCAGCGCCAGTTCACCGGCACGTTTGGTTTCACCGTAGACGTTCAGCGGGCCTGTTGCCTCATCTTCCCGGCGGTAATGGCTGCCGGCGCCGTCAAACACATAGTCCGTGGAATAGTGCACCATCAGGGCACCCAGCTTCGCCGACTCCGCCGCCAGCACCGCCACCCCTTTGTCGTTCAGCAGATCGGAGAGCTCCCGCTCGCTTTCGGCCTTGTCCACTGCCGTGTGCGCGGCGGCATTCACCACCACATCCGGGCGGACGATACGCACCGTCTGCGCGATACCGTCCAGATTAGTCAGATCGCCGCACAGCTCTTTATCAAAGTAGTCCACCGCGACCACATCACCGAGCGTGGAGAGGGAGCGCTGCAGCTCCCAGCCCACCTGACCATTCTTGCCAATCAGTAATATCTTCATCTTGTTATTTTCCTTTAATGGCCGTGCGGGTTCAGTCTTCACTGAGCAGACGTTTCAGGTAGGCACCGTACTCGGTTTTCTTCAGACGCTCCGCCTGAGCCGCCACCCCTTCCGCCGACAGCCACTGATTACGATAGGCTATCTCTTCCAGACAGGCCACCTTCATCCCCTGGCGCTTCTCAATGGTATGAATAAACTGAGAAGCTTCAATCAGGCTGTCATGGGTGCCCGTATCCAGCCAGGCAAATCCGCGCCCCAGCAGTTCCACCTGCAAATCGCCGCGCTCCAGATACATCTGGTTCAGGGTGGTGATCTCCAGCTCGCCGCGTTCAGAAGGCTTGACGTCCTTCGCCATCTCCACCACATTGTTGTCGTAGAAGTAGAGCCCGGTCACCGCCCAGTCCGATTTCGGCTTCAGCGGTTTCTCCTCGATGGACAGCGCCTTAAACTTCTCGTCGAACTCCACCACCCCGAAACGCTCCGGATCCAGCACCTGATAACCAAACACCGTGGCACCGGAGGTCTTCGCCGCCGCCGCTTCCAGTTTTTTACCGAAGCTCTGGCCAAAGTAGATATTATCCCCCAGCACCAGGGCGCAGGCATCGTTGCCGATGAACTTCTCACCAATGATAAAGGCCTGCGCCAGGCCGTCCGGCGACGGCTGGATGGCGTAGCTGAAGTTCACCCCGAACTGCGATCCGTCACCCAGCAGGCGCTGGAAGGAAGGCATGTCGTCCGGGGTGGAGATGATCAGGATGTCGCGAATGCCCGCGAGCATCAGGACGGACACCGGGTAGAAAATCATCGGCTTGTCATAGATCGGCAGCAGCTGCTTTGAGACGCCCTGGGTGATCGGATATAAACGCGTGCCGGAGCCGCCGGCCAGAACAATACCTTTCATAAATCTATTCCTTAATCAGTCAGATATCAGTTATTGAGGCCAAGGCGCTCACCGGCATAGGAGCCGTCCAGCACGCGCTGCCACCAGGTCTGGTTGTTCAGATACCAGTGCACGGTTTTTTCAATCCCGCTCTCGAACGTCTCCTGTGGTACCCAGCCCAGATCGCGCTGAATTTTCGCGGCATCAATGGCGTAGCGCAGGTCGTGTCCCGGACGGTCGGTGACAAAAGTGATCAGGTCAGCAAAGTGGGTGATGTTGCCCGGCTTCTGCGCCACCACCTTGTCGAGAATGGCGCAGATGGTGCGCACCACATCGATATTTTTACGCTCGTTATGACCGCCGATATTGTAGGTCTCGCCGCTCTTGCCTTCGGTCGCCACTTTGTACAGCGCACGGGCATGGTCCTCAACATACAGCCAGTCACGGATCTGCTCCCCGTTGCCATATACCGGCAGCGGTTTACCCGCCAGGGCGTTGAGGATGGTCAGCGGGATCAGTTTCTCCGGGAAGTGATACGGACCATAGTTGTTGGAGCAGTTGGTCACCACCACCGGCAGGCCGTAGGTGCGGTTCCAGGCGCGAACCAGATGGTCGCTGCCCGCTTTGGAGGCGGAGTACGGACTGCTCGGCGCGTACGGGGTTTCTTCGGTGAACAGGTCATCGGTGCCGTGCAGGTCGCCGTACACCTCATCGGTGGAGATGTGGTGGAAGCGGAAGGCCTGCTTCTGCGCTTCCCCAAGGCCGGACCAGTAGTGACGGGCCGCCTCCAGCAGAGTGAAGGTGCCGATCACGTTGGTCTGGATGAAGGCGGCCGGGCCATCAATTGAACGGTCCACATGGCTTTCTGCCGCCAGGTGCATCACGATATCCGGGCGGAACTCACTGAACTGGGCCGCCACGGCAGCAGCATCCGTGATATCAGTCTGGGAAAACGAGTAGCGTTCGCTCCCGGCCACCGGCGCCAGGGATTCGAGGTTGCCGGCGTAGGTCAGGCAGTCCAGCACGCGGACTTCATCCCGGGTATTTTCAATGATATGACGAACCACAGCAGAGCCGATAAAGCCTGCACCACCGGTGACAAGAATCTTCATATTTTATTTACCTTTGATTACTCATGCAAAAAGAAAATAATTGCATACATCTCCATATTAAAATGTTTGAGATGTAATTTTATGGGGATAATATCGAAGGAACACTTTAAAAACAAATAGCGAAACTCTTAATTTTCCGCTATTTGTCAGAATAGAACTTGATTATATATGTACTTTAACATTAGACCTCCAATAAATTATTGGAGGCCCAATAAGATAAATATTAATCTAACCACTCAGTGTGGAAAACGCCTTCTTTATCAGTGCGCTTATAGGTGTGCGCACCAAAGTAATCACGCTGAGCCTGGATCAGGTTAGCTGGCAGAACTGCGGAACGATAACTATCGTAGTAAGCTATTGCGGCAGAGAACGTCGGTACCGGAATACCATTCTGCACGGCATAAGCCACCACATCACGCAGCGCTTGCTGATAGTCATCAGCGATCTGTTTGAAGTATGGTGCCAGCAGGAGGTTAGCAATGCCAGCGTTTTGCGCATAAGCATCGGTGATCTTCTGCAGGAACTGCGCACGGATGATGCAGCCAGCACGGAAAATCTTAGCGATCTCGCCGTAGTTCAGATCCCAGTTGTATTCATCAGAAGCAGCACGAAGCTGTGAGAAGCCCTGAGCATAGGAAACGATTTTACCGAGGTACAACGCGCGACGCACTTTTTCGATAAATTCAGCTTTATCACCGGCCGGTTGAGCCTGCGGACCACTCAGCACTTTCGAAGCGGCTACACGCTGGTCTTTAAGCGAAGAGATGTAACGAGCAAATACGGACTCGGTGATTAGAGACAGAGGTTCGCCGAGATCCAGTGAGCTCTGACTGGTCCACTTACCGGTACCTTTGTTTGCTGCTTCATCAAGAATAACATCGACAAGGTATTTACCCTCTTCATCCTTCTTGGTGAAGATATCTTTGGTAATGTCGATCAGGTAGCTGCTCAGTTCACCTTCGTTCCATTCGGTGAAAGTTTGCGCAAGCTCTTCGTTGGAGAGCGCCAGACCGCCTTTCAACAGCGCATAAGCTTCGGCAATCAGCTGCATGTCACCATACTCGATGCCGTTATGAACCATCTTCACATAATGGCCAGCACCGTCAGCACCGATATAGGTGACACATGGCTCACCGTCTTCAGCAACTGCAGCAATCTGCTTCAGAATCGGAGCAACCAGCTCATAGGCTTCTTTCTGCCCACCAGGCATGATGGAAGGCCCTTTCAGAGCCCCCTCCTCACCACCGGAAACACCGGTACCGATAAAGTTAAAACCTTCGGCAGACAGCTCACGGTTACGACGGATGGTGTCCTGGAAGAAGGTGTTGCCGCCATCAATGATGATGTCGCCTTTGTCGAGGTAAGGCTTCAGGGAATCGATGGCGCTGTCGGTGCCAGCTCCAGCCTTCACCATCAACAGGATACGACGTGGTGTTTCGAGGGATTCAACAAACTCTTGTACTGTGTAGTAAGGAACCAGCTTCTTGCCTGGATTTTCGGCAATCACTTCTTCGGTCTTTTCACGGGAGCGGTTAAAAACGGAGACGGTATAACCACGGCTTTCGATGTTCAGCGCAAGGTTACGCCCCATCACTGCCATACCGACAACCCCGATCTGTTGCTTGGACATTACATACTCCTGTCTGGTGTGGTCACTACGAAAAATTCGTAGTATATATTAACACATGATAGCTCATTTTAATTAAAATTAGAATACAAAAATACAACAATTGCCTTTATTGACAATAATAGTAAATGATTAGCATTATAAACATCTTTTTATCGCATTATTCTCTTTATCATAATTGAACAGGTCCATACACCTGCGACCGATAGTATGTTCAATATCACTTTGAGAAGAAATTATATAGAGAGGTGATGCAAGCGATCTGCTATATATTTCAGACCAATAGGGTACCAAAGATATCAAAAAAATCACACATAAATAAGCAGTTTTATAAATCGAAACTCTTCCGTTCCTACCTTTCGAAGAGAAATATTCATCTAGCCCCATAACCATGGTTGGCACTGCATAAAACTGAAATCTAGCTAAAAAGAAAGTTAGTTTTGTTAACACCATAAAAAAGGATGATTTTATAGCTCGATCGATTTCTTTGCCTCCACCATCTTTCAAGAAAAGAAAGCATATAAAAAAAACAAAAATATAAATAAAGGCTGCTTTAGAAAGGAATATTTTCAAAATTGAAGCAGCATCTTCTCCATAAGACTCATTATAAGCAGACATTTTATCATACAAGAAGGGAATGAATGATAAGACACCCGGATTATTCCAAACATACAGAGCCAACATAACAAAGAGCAAACTACCAGATATGAATTTTAACTTACTAAAGTTTCCTTCCGTTTTCATGATAGAAAAATATAAGAAGCAAAAAATTGCTGAAACATGGAATAACATAGCTAAAGCGATAAAGATACTTGCTTTCCATTTTTCATTTCTCTCAAAATAAGGAATCGCTAACATTATTATACAAACAGCGACACCTTGTCTGATTTGCTCCGAGAACATAAAAAACCCCATAAAAGCAAAAATAGTAAAGAAATTCAACGATGGGTTTTTTGTTTCAATACAAAACTTATAAATCACTATAAAAAAGAAAACAGTTGTAAAAAAAGTCAGCACTGAGAAAGGAGCATTAAAGTAAGAAAATAATACCATGACATAGTAATAGCCAGGCTCGAATGGCATTGTATCATAGCCCTTAGCAATCGAATTATAATAATCATAGTAATTTATCCAATCATAACCTCGACCGAACGTTAAAGAGCAATATAAGAAGGTAAGAAAAATTGAAACTTTAAAGACCAATTTACTATTGAAAAATGAGAATATAAATAATGATATATTTATTATCATAAAAGCCATGGAACCAACTCCTAGACTAAGGAAATTATAACCAATTAATCATCAAGCAAGTTCTTTCGTTTCGACGGGGCGACCCTCCATCCTGTAAAAAAAATATAGACTCGGTTTATAATTTTAATAAAGGTTTGCAGGATAGGTCTTTTCTTTGCGTGACCTTGGTAATCAAAGAACTTTTTTACTACTCGAGGATCATGTTCACCTAAAGAAAAAATACTTTCGTTAACTTTAAATGCAGAATAGGTAAAGGAATATTGATCTCGCTTACCACCTCGCCAATATTCAGACCACCAAATGTTGTGCATTTTAATTATATTTTCCAGCATATGATTCCGGAATATTACATTGTTCTCAAAAAAATCAACAGATACATATCCGTCAGCTTCATATCTTTCAATTTGTTTTTTTAATTTCCAAGCAAAATCAAATCCATATCGTGAGCATTCATAAAACTCCTGCTCTGTTGAGTCACGCCCCCAATGTTGATAGGACGCTATATTATGTTCATTCAGCACATTCAAAACAAAATTACTTATTTTATTCTTTATCGTAATATTGCCATCAATCCAGACACTCGAAGAATACTGTGGAAGTAATAAATGTGGATTGAGTTTACAAAATCTTGCAAGATCTTTATTCTTCAGAGAAGACGGTGGTAAACGTATATGTCTCCATGGCTTAGGAATATTCCCTGAGAATTTGTAATCTGTAAAACAGATATAATCGCATATATTTTCAGGCTCATTCACTGCATTTAAATTATCGTAAGAACCTGTAACGGCTGTATATATAACCAATTTTTTCATAAAAATTATACCTTTCTAGCTTAAAACCGGTTTAGATCTCTTAAATGCTTGCCTTTAATAAACACAGTACTAAACATTTTCAGGTCATATTGCTGGTCTATACCGAGGATTTTTTTCTTTAATGCACTAAGAAATACTCGACCTAGTTCCTTGGCCCATTTCGCGCGAGGCGTATAATACCTTATCCTCAAAGCTAAATCACAGGATCTTTCTTTTCTTCTAAACTCATTTATTAAGCCAGTCTCTGATTCCAGCCTTGATAAAGAATGTTCAAACCCCCTGATAAAGACAATAGAATTTGACAAGCTAGCTTTATATAACCTTAAGCAAAAAGTAGTATCAACTCCATAAAGATAAAACCGCTCATCAAACACTTTCTGAAAATTCACTTCAAGTTTGTCAATTAATTCCCGGCCTATAACCAAGCCACTTCCGATTGTCATTATCGGGCCAGAAAATGATTTTCGATTATTAAGTTCAGCATACGGAAGAAAGTCTAAACAGGGATTAACTAACTTTCTTTTAAAGAAAATTTGAGGCATACCAATCTGATCTGTTTCGACAAGTTTCAAATCTTGAAGGTAATTGGTTGTTAAAGAAGAATCATGATCAAGTAATATGTAACGTTTAGAGGAAAAATTAGCTATAACATAGTTATAAATATATGCCAGGGAATTATTTTCAATCGTCTCTATAAAATCACATAGATAACCATGTTGTCGGAATTCAGCAATTGCATCAGCAATCTCAATTCTGGATGGACCATTATTCCACAATATTACCTTTGTATTGTTTAAAGAATCATTTTGTAAAATAGAAGCTATTGTTTTACTGTCTTTTGGGTGTTTATCGTACAAAACAATCAATAATAAGTTTTCGTAAAATAGTTTTTTTTCCATAGCACTTCACACATTATTTGTTGCATTTCAATTGACGGAGTGAGCTTACAATAGGCTTAGGTTTCCACTTGTAATCATAAAGACCGAATCCAGAAGATGTCTTGTGACGATCAGGATAGTCATCTTTTAAATCATATAGGAAGATCTTATTGACACCTAATTTTTCAGCATCACATATTGCTGATTTTAAATATTTTTCTTGATATTCTTCAGAAAAACCATCTTTAGTGAGCGAAGTGCTCCACCCTATTTCAGTCACAAATATTGGCTTATCAGAAAATCCATTGCTATTTTTTACTAAATCCACAAAATATTTAAGTTGGGCTAAATAAAACCAATACTCATTTTTGGGATAAGGCCGGTAAGTAGTATACGGATGAACAGCCACGCCATCTGTAAAATTCGACATTTCACTGCTAAGATATTGTCTGTAATAATCGCCAAGACCAATATCAAACTTTTTATCAAAACCCGCAGCAGAAAAAGCACCTGTGAGTACAAAAGCATTCGGGTTAGCTTTCTTTATGAGTGGGTATGTCGCTTTTACCAATTCCTTATAACCATCAATAGTACCTTTTTTTGTCCCTGCGCTTGGAGCATCCCATTCATTCCAAATCTGGTAATATTTTACATTACTATAATGACTCACAATAAAAGCGGCATATTTAGCAAATCCTTCTCTGGAATCGTCCGTGATGGGTTTATCCCCATGATTATAAAGACTGTTCCCATAGTCCAATATTAAAAGGGGTTCAATTCCTCTCGAAATAATATTATTTATGATTCTATCCCACTTGGGTGGAACAATGTACTGGTTTCTTTTTATTTCAACCATGTCCCAAGGCACATCTATTCTTACCATATTAAAACCTAGCGCGGTCATAGAATTAATCATTTTTTCTACCTCCGCATCATTCTTGTCTAAAATATGTGCATTAATTCCTAAAGTAAGACTTGATTGAGTTTCAGTTACTTCCTCAGCGATAGTAGACTGGCTGAAGCATAATAATAAAAGCAAACTTAGATGTATTATATTCTTCATGATAATTCCAATTCTTAGTTATGTTGTTCTTGATAGCTTTTTCATAAAAAAATAAATAATTTTTGGATTTAAACCTAATATTAAGCCCAAGTAAACAAATCCCCCTATGAAACTAATAGATATTAACTTAATAAAATCATCAATATATCTGTAATATGGGACATTGTTTAAAATAAATATTAAGACTCCATATAATACACCGGCACATATAATCAGCGGTGTAATTTTTTTGAATAAGTCTACCAAGCTTGAATTAAGACAATGCATAACACATAACATTACCGGGAAGAAATTTAATACATTCGCAATAAAATAAAACATCGCAAATGTAATTATACTAAAATGTACACCTATACAAAAAGCACTAATTTGCAACAACGCACCAACAATTCCTAATTTCATTAATATATCGGTTCTTGCCTTTGCCATAAAAACAGTACCGGAAGTACTTAGTACTGCCTGAATAATGCCAGTAGGCGCTAACCAAATTAACACTTTAGCAGTAATATCCCATTGAGGCCCAAATACAAGCCTTATAAATGGTTCATTTAAAACTATCAACCCTGTCATGAGAGGTAGCACTAACAATAGAATATAATAAACCGTATTCAGATACGACTCTTTAAGTTTAATATTATCATCTTGAAATCTGCTAATTACAGGAAACAAAGCTCTATTTACAACAAATGTAAGATTTTGAATAGGAAATAGCATTAATCGGTAAGATAACGAATAAGCACCAAGTACAGATGCAGACA
>ERZ791917.1053-NODE-1053-length-18121-cov-6.436455_pt1 | contig 18121 bp, 13 predicted proteins | sample MGYA00510138_ERZ791917 | MGnify/ENA primary metagenome ERZ791917 (study PRJEB30046, sample SAMN00792102) | human gut metagenome | study: EMG produced TPA metagenomics assembly of the A metagenome-wide association study of gut microbiota in type 2...
CCTTACCTTCACCACCACCATGTGGGTGATCGTTAGGGTTCATTACAGAACCACGGGATTGTGGACGCTTGCCCATCCAACGTGAACGACCAGCCTTACCGATGTTGATCAGTGAGTGTTGTTCGTTGCCGACAGCACCGATAGTAGCGCGGCATTCTGAAAGGATTTCACGAACTTCGCCGGATTGCAGACGAACTTGAGTGTACTTGCCGTCAACACCCAAAACTTGAGCTGAAGTACCAGCACTACGTGCGATTTGGCCACCCTTGCCTGGCTTAAGTTCGATGTTGTGAACTTCAGTACCAGTTGGAATGTTCTTCAGTGGCAATGCGTTACCAACCTTGATGTCGGCATCTGCGCCTGATTCTACCCATGAACCTACAGTTAAGCCCTTAGGAGCCAAGATGTAAGCCTTAGTACCATCAGTGTAGTGCAACAAGGCGATGTTTGCTGAACGGTTTGGATCGTATTCGATTGCGACAACCTTAGCCTTAACGTTGTCCTTAGTACGCTTGAAATCGATGATCCGGTATTGTTGCTTGTGACCGCCGCCACGGTGTCTTACAGTAATGTGACCGTATGAGTTACGACCTGCAGTCTTTGACTTAGAAGCAAGCAAAGTCTTTTCAGGCTTTGACTTAGTGATTTCTGCAAAGTCAGAAGAAGTCATATTACGACGACCGTTTGATGTTGGCTTGTAAACTTTAATAGCCAATTGACTGACCTCCTAATTACTTGATTTATTCGTTGTTTTCGTCTTTGAAAATCTTGATGTCGTTTGAATCTTCAGTTAAAGCAACGATAGCCTTTCTGCGACGGGCAGTCTTGCCAGTGTAGCGGCCTACGCGCTTTTCTTTGCCGCGAACATTCATGATGTTCACGCTCTTAACCTTAACATCGAAGATTTCTTCAATAGCGTCGCGAACTTGAAGCTTGGTAGCAGTTAAGGCCACGTCGAAAGTGTACTTCTTGCTGTCCATCAAGTCGGCTGACTTTTCAGTGATAACAGGTCTTAAGATAATGTCGCGTGCGTCCATTAAGCCAATACCTCCTCAATCTTCTTAACGTCGTCTTGAGTCAAAACGAGCTTGTCGTAGTTAACGGCGTCTTCAACGTTCAAGCCGTTAACTGGAACAACCTTAACCTTTGGCAGGTTCTTGGCTGAAAGTTGTACGTTCTTGTCGTCTGAAACAACCAGAACCTTGCCTTCAAGCTTCAAGCCGTTCAAGATTGCAACGAAGTCCTTAGTCTTAGGAGCGTCCAGAGTCAGCTTGTCCAGAACTACCAAGTTTTGGTCAAGGAGCTTTTGTGACAAGACAGACTTGATAGCCAGACGGCGTTGCTTTCTTGGCATGCTGTAAGCGTAGGAACGTGGAGTAGGCCCAAAGACAACACCACCGCCGCGCCATTGTGGAGCACGGATTGAACCTTGACGAGCACGACCAGTACCCTTTTGTCTCCAAGGCTTCTTACCACCACCGCGAACGGCAGATCTGTTCTTCACCTTAGAGGTACCCTGACGCTTGCCAGCTCTTTGTCTGATGATTGCATCAAAGACAACAGCTTCGTTTGGTTCAACGCTAAACACGTTGTCGTTTAAAGTTACTTCACCAGCGTTGTTGCCGTTTTGATCCATAAGTTTGAAATTAGCCATTTGAGTCCTCCTTCCTACTTGCTAGCCTTTGCAGATGACTTAACAACGATCAATGAGTTCTTGGCGCCTGGCACGTTACCCTTGATCATCAAGACGTTCTTGTCTGCAACAACTTTTTCTACTACTAAGTTTTCAATAGTAACAGTCTTCACACCCATGTGACCTGGCAACTTCTTGCCCTTTGGCACGCGGTTGATGATTGAGCCCATTGAACCCGGAATTCTGTGGTAACGGGAACCGTGAGTTTCAGGACCACGTGATTGGTGGTGGCGCTTGATGTTACCTTGGTAGCCATGACCTCTTGAAGTACCAGTAACGTTGACAACGTCACCTTCCTTGAACGTCTCCACAGTAACTTCTGAGCCGACTTCGTAGTCACTAAGCTCTACTCCGCGGAGTTCACGAATGAAGCGCTTAGGTGAAGTCTTTGCCTTATCAGCATGACCTTTTTCTGGCTTGTTGCTCAAAACTTCACGCTTGTCTTGGTAGCCCAATTGTACAGCTTCGTAACCGTCGTTTTCTACAGTCTTAACTTGCATAACAACGTTTGGAGTTGCTTCAATAACAGTTACTGGTACAAGAACACCATCTTTAGTGAAGATTTGAGTCATGCCAACTTTTCTTCCTAAGATTCCTTTGGTCATGATTACACCTCTTTCTATCTAAAAATTAAAGCTTGATTTCGATGTCTACGCCGCTTGGCAGATCGAGCTTCATCAATGAATCAACCGTCTTAGGGGTTGGGTTCAAGATGTCGATCAGGCGCTTGTGGGTCCGCATTTCGAATTGTTCACGTGAGTCCTTGTTCTTGTGTGGTGAACGCAGAACAGTGAACAAAGTTCTTTCAGTTGGAAGCGGAACTGGACCTGAGATTTCAGCGCCAGTTCTCTTCGCAGTGTCCACAATCTTAGCAGCTGATTCATCGAGAATGCTGTGTTCGTAAGACTTTAATCTAATACGAATCTTTTCATTTGCCATCTAATTACCTCCTATACGTCTTCTTTAAAAGATGACTAGCTCGGCGAAAATTCCCTGCACAACCACTGTGGCAATGCAGCCTGGTGTGCCGCAACCTTCCGCGTCGAAGCTAACTACAATTTGTACTCAGAGGGCACTTCCCCTCTCAAAAGCACTTTATCTAGTATAAGGCCTTAAGCCTTAAATAGCAAGGGTTTAGCCCGATTTTTTTCGAAAAACTTTCCTGGAATTGCTTTCCCTTGGCAGAGAAATTTTTCTTTCCTTTTTAAAATATTTCCGGAAGACAGTTTTTTCTTAAAAATACAAAAAATCCTAGCAAGGACAAAAAATGTCTTTGCTAGGATTTCTGTTTTGGTCTAAATCAAGGCTTAGATCATGCTAGGAAGCATTAAGCGTTGCCGCCGCGCTTCTTGATGATGTCAGCTTGGATTGACTTAGGACATGGTGAGTAGTGGTCCATAACCATCGTGAAGGTACCACGGCCTTGAGTGGATGAACGCAGGGTAGTTGCGTAACCAAACATTTCTGACAATGGAACCATCGCGTTGATGACCTTGGCACCTGCCCGGTCTTCCATACCTTCCATTTGGCCACGACGGGCAGTGATTGAGCCCATAACGTCACCAAGGTATTCTTCTGGAGCGATGACTTGAACCTTCATGATTGGTTCAAGGATAACAGCGCCGGCCTTTGAAGCAGCGTTCTTCAAAGCCAATGATGCGGCAACCTTGAAGGCAGCTTCACTTGAGTCGACTTCGTGGTATGAACCGTCGTACAGCTTAGCCTTAACGTCGATCAATGGGTAGCCAGCCAGAACACCGTTCTTCATGGCTTCTTGCAAACCAGCGTCAACTGATGGGATGTATTCACGAGGAACTACACCACCGACAATGGCGTCTTCGAATTCGTAGCCCTTGCCTTCGTTTGGAGTAAATTCGATCCAAACGTCACCGTATTGACCCTTACCACCGGACTGACGAACAAACTTACCTTGAGCTTGAGTCGGTACAGTGAAGGTTTCACGGTAGGCAACTTGTGGTTCACCGATGGTTGCTTCAACGTTGAATTCACGCTTCATACGTTCAACCATGATGTCCAGGTGAAGTTCACCCATCCCAGAGATCAAAGTTTCACCAGTTTCTGGGTTAGTTTCAGCCCGGAAAGTTGGGTCTTCTTCAGTCAGCTTTTGCAAAGCGACGTCCATCTTGTCCCGGTCAGCCTTTGACTTTGGTTCAACTGAAACTTGGATAACTGGAGCTGGGATGTCCAGGCTTTCAAGAATCAATGGGTGAGCTGGGTCAGTCAAAGAGTCACCAGTAGTGGTGTTCTTCAAACCGATGGCACCAGCGATGTCACCTGAGAAGACTTCTGGGATTTCAGTACGTGAGTTGGCGTGCATTTGCAGCAAACGACCAACACGTTCACGTTGGTTCTTTGAAGCGTTCAAGACGTAAGAACCTGATTCCAATGAACCAGTGTAAACACGGATGAAAGTCAAACGACCAACGAATGGGTCAGTAGCGATCTTGAAGGCCAAAGCTGCGAATGGCTTGTTGTCGTCAGCCAGCAGTTCAACTTCGTTGCCGTCCTTGTCGTGAGCAACGTATGGCTTAACGTCAAGTGGTGATGGCAGGTAGTCAACAACACCGTCAAGCATCATTTGCACACCCTTGTTCTTGAAGGCTGAACCAGCAAAGACTGGGAAGGCCTTCAGGTCCAGAGTTGCCCGGCGCAAAGCAGCCTTAAGTTCTTCGTTAGTGATTTCTTCACCGCCAAGGAACTTTTCCATGATGTCGTCGTCAACTTCAGCGATTTGTTCGATCATTTCTTCACGACGGCTTTCGGCTTCTTCCTTGTATTCGTCTGGAACTGGAATAGTTTCCCAGTTTGCGCCCAGCTTGTCTTCGTCGTAGACATCGGCAACCATGTCGAACAAGTCGATAACACCTTCGAATTGGTCTTCAGCACCGATAGGCATTTGAACGGCGATAGCGTTAGCGTTCAAACGTTCGTGCAGACTCTTAACTGAGAAGTCGAAGTTGGCACCGATCTTGTCCATCTTGTTAACGAAGACGATCCGCGGAACACCGTAGTTTTCAGCTTGACGCCAAACGTTTTCAGTTTGTGGTTCAACACCTGATTGAGCGTCCAGAACAGTTACGGCGCCGTCAAGGACACGCAGGGAACGTTCAACTTCGATAGTGAAGTCGACGTGTCCTGGGGTGTCGATGATGTTGATCCGGTGGTCCTTCCATTGCGCAGTAGTGGCTGCGGAAGTGATCGTGATCCCACGTTCCTTTTCTTCTTCCATCCAGTCCATTTGGGAGTCACCTTCGTGAGTTTCACCAATCTTGTGGATCTTACCAGTGTAGTAAAGGATACGTTCAGTAGTAGTAGTCTTACCGGCGTCGATGTGGGCCATGATACCGATGTTGCGAGTCTTCTCTAATGAGAATTCACGTTTGTTAGCCATAATTTTCTATCTCCTTAGATAACGAGCACTAGATTAGAAACGGTAGTGAGCGAAGGCACGGTTGGCTTCTGCCATACGGTGCACGTCTTCACGCTTCTTAACGGCTGAACCAGTGTTGTTTGAGGCATCGATCAATTCGTTTGCCAGACGTTCATCCATAGTGTGTTCGTTACGCAGGCGGGAGTATGAAACAAGCCAACGCAATGCCAAAGTAGTTTGTCTTTCTGGACGAACTTCTACAGGAACTTGGTAGTTAGAACCACCGATACGGCGAGCCTTAACTTCCAAAACTGGCTTAACGTTGTTCATAGCTTCTTCAAAGACGTCCATTGGTTCCTTGCCAGTCTTGTCCTTGATGATGTCAAAAGCGTCGTACAGGATTGATGAAGCTTGAGCTCTCTTACCATCCTTCATCAAGTGGTTGATCAGCTTAGTAACCAGCTTTGAGTTGTAAACTGGGTCTGCTAAAACGTCTCTCTTTGAAACATGACCTTTTCTTGGCATTATTTAAGTCCTCCTTTAACCCTTCTTAGCGCCGTACTTGGAACGAGCTTGCTTTCTGCCGTCAACACCAGCAGTGTCAAGGGCACCACGAACGATGTGGTAACGTACACCAGGAAGGTCCTTTACACGGCCCCCACGGATCAAGACAACTGAGTGTTCTTGCAAGTTGTGGCCTTCACCTGGGATGTAGGCAGTAACTTCAGTCAAGTTGGAAAGACGTACACGGGCGTACTTACGCAAAGCTGAGTTAGGCTTCTTTGGCGTCATAGTACCGACACGAGTCGCAACCCCACGCATTTGTGGTGCAGGGTTGAAGACTTGTTCCTTCTTCATGCTGTTGTAGCTGTAGTTCAAGGCTGGTGACTTTGACTTAGTAGTCTTTGAGTGACGGCCTTTTCTAACCAATTGATTAATGGTTGGCATTAACTAGTTCCTCCTAAATTTATATATCATTTTGTTCACATATCCGGGAGTTTCTTTTTTGCCTCGCGGAGTAATCTTCAAAACATACATCTGTTAGTATACTCCATTTGCCAGCCAATGCAAAGCTTTTTTCAAGAATTTCTTGCCTAAAAATATTTCTCTTCTCTCTGTAAATGACAGCGCTTCCATCTATGCTAAGATTTATTTTAGGCGAAAAATACTAATTTGTTGTTAGTAGAAAAGAAAAAATGAGGTAAGAAATGATCAAATTAATCGCAATCGACACTGACGGCACCCTGCTCAACTCACAGGGAGAAATTCAGGCCAGCACAAAAGAAGCCATTTCTATAGCCACGAGATTGACCCGATGGTTTACCAACAAGCTTACGAAAACCAGGCCGTCCTCTACGTCAGAAATGTCGAAAACTTTCCGGAAAAGGGCCAGGCCATCGCCAAGGCCTGCTTTGTCGGCAGACAGGAACTTTTAGACAGAGTAGAAGACCTGGTCAAGCAAGCCGCTGACTATGTCACCAGCAGCAATGACAAAGACGGGATTGCCGAGGCTCTGGAGAAGTTTGTTTTTAGCAGGTAAAGTTTTTCCCTAAACTGACAATTTTTTGCCTTTTAAAAAAATATTGGCCAAAAAGGTGTAATAGTAAGTGGAGGGAAAAATGCTCAGCGAAATGATTTCTTTACTCTGCGGTCTTTTGGCAGCTCTCATCGCCGACCGCTACCGTTATAATACCATCCTTGAGTGTAAAAGCCGGCTGGCGGATGATACCCCTTACATCATCCTGGCCGGAAATTTGTTAGTTTATTTAATCTCCAATTCTAGGAGCAGTATTATTTCTCTGCTCTTTATAATCAACTTCTTTTTAATGGTTGTCAGCGACCTGCATGAGCAGTCTTTTGATACTTGCCTGCTCGTCGTGCCGCTGGCCACCGGGCTGATGCATTTTTTCCAGGCACCAAACACGGAAGGCCTGGGGCAGGCGGCCATTTTTCTGGTAGTCCTGGTCTGGCTCGCTTTTACAGGGAAAATGGGCAGCGGGGACGTTTGGCATTTTTTACTCCTGTCTTTAAATTTTTCATGTCCCATTGCTGTGAAGAGTTTCCTGCTGGCCTCCCTGCTGGCCATCGCCCACGCGCTTTGGCATAAGCGTCCGGGTAAAGAGCCCTTTGCCTTCCTGCCCTACTTATTCTGGGGCCTCAACCTCCAATTTTTCCTTTAGGGTAAAAGAAAAAACGTTCGGATGACTTTGAGCCATTCGAGCGTTTTTTCTTGTTAATTAAACTGGATTACTTACTTTCAGTTTCCTTGTTTTCGTCTTCCATCTTCTTTTCCAGGTCAGCAATTGAGTAAACTGAGTCTGGTTGTTGAACATCGGCCTTTGGCACTTGGTCGCGGTAAATTGGCATACCAGTACCAGCTGGGATGATCTTCCCGATGATGACGTTTTCCTTCAAACCAAGAAGCGGGTCGTTCTTGCCACGGATTGACGCGTCGGTAAGAACCCGGGTAGTTTCCTGGAAGGAAGCAGCTGACAGGAAACTGTTGGTTTCCAAGGCAGCCTTGGTGATACCCAGAATGTCAGCCTGGGCAGTAGCCGGGATCCCGCCGCTGATGATGACGTCACGGTTTCTGTCGCGGAATTCAGCGATGTCCATGACTTCACCTGGCAAGATGTCGGTTTCACCTGGGTCAAGGACCCGGACCTTCTGCAACATCTGTCTGGTCAAGACTTCGGCGTGCTTGTCGGCCAGGTCAACACCCTGAGTCCGGTATGACTTCTGGACTTCAGCCAGGATGTATTCTTCAGTCGTCAAGGTGTCAGTTACCTTGATCAATTCCTTAGGGTCGATAGAACCAGGGATCAGCTTGTCACCACGGTGGATTTCATCGCCTTCCTGGACTGCTGGCTTAGCAGTGTAAGGAATGGTGTAGACTCTGGTGTCGATCTTGCCCTTAACGGTAATTTCCTGCAAGTGTTCAGCCGCGTTGCTTTCGATCTTGTCAACAACACCGTCAACTTCAGAGATGACCGCGCGACCCTTAGGGTTGCGGGCTTCGAACAATTCTTGCACACGAGGCAGACCTTGAGTGATGTCTTCTGCGCCGGCAACACCACCGGTGTGGAAAGTACGCAGGGTCAGCTGGGTACCTGGTTCACCGATTGACTGAGCGGCAACCGTACCAACTGCTTCACCGATTTCAACTTCTTCGGCAGTGGCCAGGTTCCGGCCGTAGCACTTCCTGCAGATACCGTGGGAAGTGTTACAAGTCAAGATTGACCGGATTTGAACTTCCTGCACGCCAGCATCAACAATCTTCTGCGCCATTCGTTCGTCCATCAGGACGCCCTTAGGGCAGATGACTTCACCGGTTTGCGGGTCACGGACAGTCCGGTTGGTAAAGCGGCCTACCAGACGGTCGTAAAGTGATTCGATCAAGCCGGCATCCTTGTCCACGATGGCCTTGGCAGTAATGCCGCGGTCAGTACCACAGTCGTCTTCACGGATGATAACGTCCTGGGCAACGTCGACAAGACGACGGGTCAGGTAACCAGACTGGGCGGTCTTCAAGGCCGTGTCAGTCATCCCCTTCCGGGCGCCGTGAGTAGACATGAACAGTTCCAGCACGGTCAGACCTTCCTTAAAGTTGGAGATAACCGGGATTTCGAACAATTCACCACTTGGAGTGGCCATCAAACCACGCATACCAGCCAGCTGGGTAAAGTTGGAGATGTTACCACGGGCACCGGACTGCTGCATGACGGAGATTGGGTTTCTTTGGTCCTTGAATTCGGCAATTTCCTGTTGAACGGCGTCCTTACAGTCAGTCCAGATCTTGATGATGTTGTCGTGACGTTCCTTGTCGGACAGCTTGCCCCGACGGAACATCTTGGACACTTCCTTAACCTGCTTGCGGGCTTCGGCAACCAAGGCAGACTTGGTCTTGGTTTCAGGAACGTCGGCCATACCGATAGTCAAGCCGGAAATAGTTGAAGCTGAGTAGCCCATTTCCTTCAAGTCGTCCAGGTATTCTGAAGTTCTTTGTACCCGGTAGCGCTTATAGATTTCAGAAATAGTGTCACCCAGGAAGCCCTTCTTGAATGGCGTAGCCACCAGGTCCTGGCCAACTTCAGCGATCTTGTCGTGGATGTCCTGGCCATCTTCCAGGAAGTACTTGTCAGCCATTGGCTGCTTCAAGTTGTCCTGGCTTGGTTCGTTGATGTAGAAGTAATCATCTGGGAAGAGGGAGTTGAAGACCAAGCGGCCGTAAGTAGTTACAAAAATGCTGTCTTCGTGGCCTGCGCCCCAGTCCTTCTTCGGCATTGAAGCGGCTGACACACCGATGATGGTGTGGTAGTGAATATCGCCGTTATTGTAGGCAATGGTTGCTTCTTCTGGAGTAGCAAAGATCATGCCTTCGCCTTCCCGGCCGATTTCAGCTTGGGTCAGCCAGTAGTTACCCAAAACGATGTCCTGGGATGGAGTAACGATTGGCGTACCGTCCTTAGGAGTCAGGATGTGGTGGGCAGCCAGCATCAAGAGGCGGGATTCAGCTACAGCTTCGTCTGACAACGGCACGTGGATGGCCATCTGGTCACCGTCGAAGTCGGCGTTGTAAGCTTCACAAGCCAGTGGGTGCAAACGCAGGGCCTTGCCTGGAACCAAAACTGGTTCAAAGGCCTGAATTGACAGACGGTGCAGGGTAGGTGCCCGGTTCAAGAGAACTGGACGTTCCTTAATGACGTATTCCAATACGTCCCAGATGTCATCGTCTTCACGGTCGATCTTACGCTTGGCGTTCTTGATGTTGGAAGCAATGCCTCGGCGGACAAGTTCCCGCATAACAAATGGCTTGAACAATTCCAGAGCCATTGGGCGAGGAACACCACATTGGTAAAGCTTCAGCTTTGGAGAAACGTCGATAACTGAACGGCCGGAGTAGTCAACACGCTTACCAAGCAAGTTTTGACGGAAACGCCCTTGTTTACCCTTCAGCATGTGTGAGATAGACTTCAGTGGCCGGTTGCCTGGCCCAACAACTGGACGGCCCCGGCGGCCGTTGTCGATCAAGGCGTCAACTGCTTCTTGCAGCATCCGCTCTTCGTTTTGTACGATCAAGCCAGGAGCATGCATGTCCAGCAGCTTCTTCAACCGGTTGTTACGGTTGATAACCCGGCGGTAAAGGTCGTTCAAGTCGGAAGTGGCGAAACGGCCACCTTCCAGTTGCACCATTGGCCGCAAGTCCGGCGGAATAACCGGAACAGTTTCCATAACCATCCATTCAGGCTTGTTGCCGCTGTTTCTGAAGGCATCAAGGATGTCCAGCCGGCGGATGGCCCGGGTCCGCTTTTGCCCCTTCAAGGTTTGCAGTTCTGCCTTAAGGGCAGTAACTTCCTTGTCCAGGTCAACCTGCTTGAGCAGGTCGCGGATGGCTTCGGCACCCATCTTAGCCACGAAGCGGTTGCCGTACTTGGCCTTTTCTTCCCGGTATTCAGCTTCAGTCAAGAGCTGCTTGGCTTCCAGGCCAGTGTCACCTGGATCGATGACAATGTAGGCCGCGAAGTAGATAACTTCTTCCAATTGCTTTGGAGATACGTCCAAAACCAGGCCCATTCTTGATGGGATACCCTTGAAGTACCAGATGTGGGTTACAGGAGCAGCCAGTTCGATGTGGCCCATCCGTTCCCGGCGCACGTGAGAGGTCGTTACTTCAACCCCGCACCGGTCACAGACGATCCCCTTGTAGCGAACGCCCTTGTACTTGCCACAGGCACAAGCGTAGTCCTTGGTCGGCCCGAAGATCCGTTCATCGAACAGACCATCTTTTTCTGGCTTCAAAGTCCGGTAGTTGATGGTTTCCGGCTTCTTAACTTCCCCGTAAGACCAGCTTCTGATCTGGTTTGGTGAAGCCAAACCAATCTGCATGCTTTCAAACTTATTTACGTCGATCAAAGTTTAACCTCCCAATTACTTTGAAGCCTTGTCGTCGTCAGCAGTTTCAGCTTCATTTGCTTCAGCATCTGCTTCAGCTGCGTCTTCTTCCGCGGTACCTTCTGCTTCAGCTTCCGCGGCGATTTCGGCCTCTTCTTCGGCCAACTTCTTCTTTTCTTGCGCTTCCGCAAGGCGAGATAAAGTATCGATGTTTACGTGTTCATTTGAGTCTTCGTCCATGTCGCGCAGTTCAACTTCGTTTTCGTCGCTGTCCAAAACGCGCAGGTCCAGACCCAATGATTGCAGTTCCTTGACCAAAACACGGAATGATTCAGGCACGCCTGGCTTAGGAATTCTTTCGCCCTTGACGATCGCTTCGTAGGCCTTGACACGGCCGACAACGTCGTCAGACTTGTAGGTCAAGATTTCTTGCAGGGTGTAGGCTGCACCGTAGGCTTCCAAAGCCCAGACTTCCATTTCACCGAAACGCTGGCCACCGAATTGTGCCTTACCACCCAAAGGCTGTTGGGTAACAAGTGAGTAAGGCCCGATTGACCGCGCGTGGATCTTGTCGTCAACCATGTGAGTCAGCTTCAGGTAGTACATAACCCCCACTGAAACCCGGTTGTGGAATGGTTCACCGGTCCGGCCATCGTAAAGGACAGTCTTACCGTCTGAGTCAACGCCGGCTTCGCGGACAAAGTCCCAAACGTCGTCTTCGCTGGCCCCGTCGAATACTGGAGTAGCCACGTGGATACCCAAGGCCCGGGCTGCCCGGCCCAAGTGGATTTCAAGCAGCTGCCCGATGTTCATACGTGATGGCACACCCATTGGGTTCAAGCAGATGTCGACCGGAGTACCGTCTGGCAGGTACGGCATGTCTTCAACTGGAGCAACCAGGGCAACCGTACCCTTGTTACCGTGACGACCGGACATCTTGTCCCCGACTTGGATCTTTCTCTTTTGCACGATGTAGACCCGGACCAGGGTGTTGACACCTGGTGCCAGTTCATCGCCGGCTTCGCGGGTGAAGACTTGAACGTCTTGAACCACACCGCCACCGCCGTGAGGTACCTTCAATGAAGTATCACGAACTTCACGGGCCTTTTCACCGAAGATGGCATGAAGCAGTCTTTCTTCGGCGCTCAATTCAGTGATCCCCTTAGGGGTAACCTTGCCGACCAGGATGTCGCCGTCGTGAACTTCGGCACCGATCCGGATGATCCCGTTTTCGTCCAGGTCCTTCAAGGCGTCTTCACCAACGTTAGGGATTTCCCGGGTGATTTCTTCCGGCCCCAGCTTAGTGTCACGGGCTTCTGAGTCGTAGTCTTCAATGTGGATTGAAGTGTAGACGTCTTCCTTAACCAGGCGTTCGCTCAGCATGATGGCGTCTTCGAAGTTGTACATGTTCCAAGTAGTGAAGGCGATAACCGGGTTTTGACCCAGGGCAAGTTCGCCGTCAGCCATTGATGGACCGTTGGCAATTACCTGGCCGGCAACAACCTTGTCGCCGTGCTTGACGTTTGGCGTCTGGTTGTAGTTCTTAGTTGCGTTTGACCGGCGGTACTTTTCAAGGGTGTAAGTGTCCAGTGTCTGGTCTTCACGGCGGACGCGGATTTCGTTTGCGTCCACGTATTCAACTTCACCGTCTGCTTCAGCCAGCAAGGCGTCACCGGAGTCGTGACCTGCGCGGTATTCCATACCAGTAGCCACAAGCGGACCATGCGGGTTGATCAAAGGAACAGCCTGACGTTGGTGGTTGGCCCCCATCAAGGCCCGGTTAGAGTCGTCGTTTTCCAGGAATGGAATACATGCGGAAGTTACGGAAACAACCTGCTTCGGAATAACGTCCATGTAGTCGATCCGGTCTGGACTTACTTCGACGTTGTCTTCCCGGTGCCGGCAGAGGATCACGTCATCAACGAAGGAGCCGTCTTCGTTCAAAGGAGTGTTGGCCCCGGCGATGATGTAGTTGTCTTCTACATCGGCAGTCAAGTAGTCGATCTTGTCGGTAACCTTGTGGGTTGCCCAGGAAACGCGCCGGTATGGAGTTTCCAGGAAGCCGTATTTGTTGATGATGGCGTAAGTGGCCATGGAGTTGATCAAACCGATGTTAGGACCTTCTGGCGTTTCGATTGGGCACAGACGGCCGTAGTGGGTGTAGTGAACGTCCCGGACTTCGTAGCCGGCCCGGTCACGAGACAGACCACCAGGCCCCAAGGCGGACATACGCCGCTTGTGAGTCAATTCACCCAGCGGGTTGTTTTGGTCCATGAATTGGGAAAGCTGGGATGAACCGAAGAATTCCTTGATTGAACCAACGATTGGCCGGATGTTGATCAATTGCTGCGGAGTAACCGTAGCCGCGTCTTGAATTGACATACGTTCGCGGACAACCCGTTCCATCCGGGCCAAACCGATCCGCATCTGGTTTTGCAGCAATTCGCCAACCCGGCGGATGCGGCGGTTACCCAAGTGGTCGATGTCGTCGATGTTACCGACGCCTTCTTGGAGTTCCAGGAAGTAGTTGACAGAAGCGATGATGTCGGCTGGAGTGATGCACTTAACGTCTTCAGCAATGTGACCGTTGGAGATCAGCTTGATTTCCCGGTCAGGAATTTCACGGGAGAAGACCTTGATTTCCTGCACAGTTATAGGTTCTGGAATCGCGCCTTCATCAGATGGCGTATAGGTAACAGTCTTGAAGTCGTCGCGGTCCAGGTAGTCCTTCAGAACGTCCATGACTTCGTTGTTGACAACCGTCCCCTTGGCAGCCAGAACTTCCCCAGTGTCAGGGTCAGCCAGAGTTTCAGCCAAAGTGTAGCCCAAAAGCCGGTTCTTCAAGCTCAACTTCTTGTTGACCTTGTAGCGGCCAACAGCAGCCAGGTCGTAGCGGCGTGGGTCAAAGAAGCGGGAAACCAGAAGGCTCCGGGATGAGTCGGTAGTCTTTGGTTCACCTGGACGCAGGCGGTCGTAGATGTCCTTCAAGGCTTCTGCTACCCGGCTGTCTGCCGGGTTCTTGTGAACATCCTTGTCCAAAGTCAGGTCCAAAGTGTCGCTGTCGCCGAAGATTTCCTTGATTTCGCTGTCGGAGCCAAAGCCCAGGGCCCGGACCAGGACAGATAAAGGAAGCTTCCGGGTCCGGTCAACCCGGACGTAGGAAATGTTCTTGGCGTCAGTTTCGAATTCCAGCCAAGCCCCGCGGTTAGGGATGACGGTCGTGCCGAAGATTTGCCGGCCGTTCTTGTCGAATTCGCCACTGTAGTAGACACCAGGTGATCTAACCAGCTGGGAAACGATAACTCTTTCCGCCCCGTTAACAATGAAGGAGCCGGACTTGGTCATCAGCGGCAAGTCACCGAAGAAGACGTCTTGGGTCTTGATTTCGCCAGTTTCGTGGTTGGTCAGCTTCAGAGTCACGTGCATTGGAGCGGAGTAAGTCGCGTCGTGCTTGCGTGATTCATCGACAGTATACTTAGGTTCTTGCAGCTTGTAGTCAACGTATTCCAGAGTCAAGCGGCCAGAAGTGTCGCTGATTGGCAGAATGTCGTCGAAAACTTCCTTAACGCCTTCGTCAAGGAACCACTTGTATGATTCAGTCTGTACGTCGGTCAAGTTTGGCAGCGGCAGGATTTCCTTAATCCGTGAGAAGCTGCGTCTTGTCCGGTGTTGTCCGTAATTTACTACGTGTCCGTTTAGCAAGGAAAACATCCTTTCTATCCTGTTGAAGAAAGCAAATATTACATTTGTGTTACATTTTAAAAAGGCCGGGATTTTGGGCATAAAAAAGACAAAAACGAGCCAATCGTTTTTGTCTGTATCATTTTACTGGACAATATATCAGTAAAATCCTGAACTTCAGCCTTTTAAATCGCCCAATATTGTACCACTAATTTTAAAGGAAAGCAAACCCTAGCGGCCACTAAAAAGCATGGCGGCCTGGGTGGCCAGACCACTCCTCAACATAATCTGCCTCCAAAAATTATCTATTTATTATCCCTTGATCTTTTCACCAGTCTTGGCCTTGACGATTTCAAAGCGCAGCTTGCCGCCCCGGGCACCGATCTTGACCGTATCGCCGGCCTGCAGCTTTTCGCTGACCAGGTCCTGGGCCAATTCGTCTTCAACTTCATCCTGGATAGTCCGCCGCAATGGCCGGGCCCCCATTTCCGGATTGTAGCCGTCCTTGGCCAATTGGTCCAAGGCAGCTGGCGACAGGCGCAAAGTAATGTCCTTTTCCGCCAGCCGCTTGACCAGCTTCCGGGTCAAAAGCGTCACAATTTCCCGCAGCTGCTTGGCTTCCAGCGGCTTGAAGACGATTTTTTCGTCGATCCGGTTCAAAAATTCCGGCCGGAAGAAGTCCTTGGTGGCCTTGGTTACCTTTTCCGCGATCAGCTTGCCCTGGTCTTCCTGGCTGGCTGAGAAGCCCACGTGGCTGTCAGCTTCCAGACTTCTGGAACCCAGGTTGGAAGTCATGATGATAATCGTGTTTCTGAAGTCAACCTTCCGGCCCAGAGAATCAGTCATGAAGCCTTCATCCAGAACCCGCAGCAAGACGTTGAAGATTTCCGGGTTCGCCTTTTCCACTTCGTCAAAAAGAACGACTGAGTAAGGATGTTCCCGGACCTTGTTGGAGAGCTGGCCCCCTTCTTCGTAGCCAACATAACCAGGTGCTGACCCGATCAGCTTGGAGGAAGATTCCCGGTCCATGTACTCTGACATATCGACTCTGATGATGTTGTCTTCTGAGCCAAAAACTGCCTCAGCCACGGCCTTGGCCAGTTCAGTCTTGCCGACCCCGGTTGGGCCCAAGAAGAGGAAGGAACCGATCGGCCGGTTCTCATCCTTCAAACCGCTTCTGGACCGGCGGATGGCATTAGCCACAGCCTTGACGGCATCATCTTGGCCGATGACTCTTTCATGCAGGATCCCTTCCAAGCGGGCCAGGCGCTTGTTTTCGCTGGTCTTAAGCTGGGTTACCGGAACCCCGGTCCAGATGGAGACCACCTTAGCCACGTCTTCAGCCCCAACAACTGACCGCTTTTCATCCTTGCCGGCCAGCTTCTTGGCAATCTCATTCCGCTTTTGCCGCAAGGCGATTTCCTGGTCGCGCAGCTTGGCCGCTTGGCCAAAGTTCTGCTTGGCTGCTTCATCGTTCTTCTGCTTGAGAGTCCGGCTGATTTCCAAATCAATTTCAGCCAGGTCCTTGTCTTCGCCAGTGTCATTAGCCAGTTTAACCGCCGCGCTGGCTTCATCAATCAAGTCGATGGCCTTGTCCGGCTGGTAGCGGTCGGCAATGTAGCGGCTGGACAAGTCAACTGCTGCCTGCAGGGCTTCTTCTGACAAGGCTACCCGGTGGTAGTCTTCATACTTGTCCTTGATCCCATGCAAAATTTGCAGGGTTTCCTCTTCATTTGGCTCAGCCAGGCGGACCAGCTGGAAGCGGCGGACAAAGGCAGAGTCTTTTTCCATGTGCTTACGGTATTCTTCAAAAGTTGTGGCCCCGATCAATTGAATGTCCCCGCGGGCCAAGGCCGGCTTCAAGGTGTTGGAGGCGCTCATCGCCCCTTCCGCGTCCCCGGCCTTGACCAAAGAGTGGATTTCGTCGACAAAAAGAATGACATTCTTTCTGGCGGTAACTTCCTTGATTAAGCGGTCCATCCGCTCTTCAAATTCACCCCGGTAGCGGGTACCGGCCACCATGCTGTTGACGTCCAGTGAAACCACCCGCTTGTCAGCCAGGTCCCGGGGAACCTTTTTAGCAACGATCGCGCTGGCCAAAGCTTCAGCGACCGCGGTCTTGCCGACCCCAGGCTCACCGACCAAAAGGGGGTTGTTCTTGGTCCGCCGGGACAGGATCTGAATTACCCGGTCCAGTTCCCGCTGGCGGCCGATCACCGGGTCAATGTCGCCTTCTTTAGCCCGCCGGTTCAAGTCGATCCCAAAACGGTCCAAAATCGGCGTCTGTGACTGGCTTGTCCCAGCGGCTGGCCGGCTGGCCTGGCTGCTTTCCCCGGTCACCTGGTTGGCATCATCCAGTTCGTCTTTCAAGTTTTCCAGGTCCACATCCAGGTTGCGCAGGATCATGGCTGACAGAATCTGCTCACTGGAGACCAAAGCCTGGAGAATGTCAGTCGTTTCGATTTCCTTGCTGGACCGGAGTTCAGAATTCCGCTTGGCATAATCCAGCGCCAAAGTCAGCCGAGGAGAAAACTCCATGTAGCTGGTCGGAGCCGCTGAGCCGTAGCCCGTGTAGCGCTCAATTTCTTCTCTGACTCCGGTCGGCGTCACGTTCATGGTTCGCAGGATCTTGCCAGCCTTGCCGTCAGCTTCGATTACCAGGGCCAAAAGGACGTGCTCAGTCCCGACCAGACGGTGGTGAAACTCCTTGGCTTGTTCCTGGGCAATTTCCAAGACCTGTCTGCTGCTCTTACTGTATGAATTTTGCATATAAAAATCGCCTCACACCGGACCTAGTTGCCTAAAGCTACTGCCGCGATCTGCTCTAAGTACTTCTGATCCAAATCATCAAAATTATTCAAATTAGTCGAGTCAAAGTCGTACACGCCCCAAAGGCTGCCATCCCGGTTAAAAACCGGCACGACGATTTCTGAATTGGAGGCACTGTCGCAGGCGATGTGGCCCGGGAAGTCATGAACATTGGCCACGATCTGCGTCTTCTTTTCCAAGGCTGCTTTCCCGCAGACCCCCTTGCCCAGCTGGATGTGCACGCAGGCTGGCATCCCCTGGAAGGGTCCCAGGATCAATTCCCCTTTTTCAAAGCGGTAGACCCCGGCAAAATTAACCTTTTTCATCCCCGCCTTCAAAAGGGCCGAAACATTGCCGGTATTGGCGATCCAGTCGCTCTCCCCGGCCGTCAAGGCCTTTGCCTGCTCAAGCAATAACTCGTACTCTGCCTGACTTGCTGCTGCCATGATTTCCTCCTTCACGTCTGCCAATAAATAGGTAAAAAGGCAAAAATTGCTATGCTTGCAAGCATAACATTTCCCGATCTTTTCGACAAGCCAGGTGCCCTGCAGATCTATTATAAGGCAAAAAGAAAAGACCCGCTAACTAGCGAGTCTTTGATGAAGCGGAAGACGGGATTCGAACCCGCGACCCCCACCATGGCAAGGTGATGTTCT
>ERZ791917.1060-NODE-1060-length-18055-cov-16.658889_pt1 | contig 18055 bp, 13 predicted proteins | sample MGYA00510138_ERZ791917 | MGnify/ENA primary metagenome ERZ791917 (study PRJEB30046, sample SAMN00792102) | human gut metagenome | study: EMG produced TPA metagenomics assembly of the A metagenome-wide association study of gut microbiota in type 2...
CCCCTACATCGATTAACCTTGAACGAGCCGCCCACAAAAAATTACACACCCTCGAGACCTTTTTCAGGTCCTCATACAGCTGGCGGCAGTTCTCGATCTTCCAGTCATATTTTCTCTGATAGACAGGAATGACGTAACGATTGTTTGCGCCTTCCATGAATCCCAATAACTGTGCTTCAGATCCTTTCATGTCCTCTTTCTCCCATTCCTGCCCATCAGTTCAGATTGAACAGCTTTCTGAGTTCCTCCTCGAGCGTGCCGTTCTTGGCATACTCCAGCGTATCGCAGAGCCTGATGTTGTTCTGCTTTATCGAAATCTCGTCACCGAACCCGAGGATGTACCGCAGGCAGATGCGATAGATGATTTCCGTAGGCGCGCATCCGTACACCTGCTTCGCGAAGATATGATTCAGCCTTTCCGTATCATCCGGGAAGAGCGCCTTCATGCGGCTGCTCTGATAGAGCCGCGTAACGATCTCGGTGATGTACATCCCGGATTTCATATACAGGTCCGCGAATGTAGCATCGGGATCGTCGAAGCAACCAGGGTTCTCCTTCTCGAGCATGTCGACCATATCCTTGACTACACGCCTCGGGGTGAAGATCTGATTCGTTCTCTGCGGCGGGATATAGGTGAAGATGTCGTCGTCATGCCGCCCGCTGAAATAATCCGACAGATCCCGGCGCTTCTTCATGAACTCCTGGACCGCATCGTTGAACACGACTTCGTCGAAGAGATGACCATCAAAATGCTTGGTCACCGAGTTGCCGCTCTCGTCAGTGGCTTGATAATCGCCTCCATCCCGAAGCATCCGGAACTGGTCGATGGTCACGCCCACGCCATTCTGCGGGTTTACCGTGACCTCCCAGAACACATCTGCGGGCACAAGTGAATCAAAATTGGCAAGCGTCGTGTTCTCGTCACCGTAGGCCATGAGGAACGCGGGGATGGTACGTGAGAAGCCACGAAGGTGATCGCGTACGCTGCCCTCGATGGAGTCTTTCTCCGCATTCATCTTCTCCGTCTCAACGGTCTCGACAATCGTCTCCGCCGCCTTCTTGACCGTTTCTTCGCCATTCAGCTTCTTGTGGATGTTCTCCACCATCTGCTGGTAGCCCTGCGCCCTTCGTTTGGCGTACTCATCGTCCAAGTGCGTGATCTCGACCATGGAAGCGCCGTTCTGCTGCGCCTCGGCGATCTTGTCGTCGCGTTCCTTCACGAGCTGGTTATCGCGGATCGTGTAATCGCCGTACTCGCGGTTGACAACGGTGTCTGTGGTCTCCTGGATCTTGCGCTCCAGCTGGTTCTGCGTGGACTTCTTCAGGTCCTTGCCATACTGCTGGCGTGCGGTTTCCATGAGGGTATCCGCTATTGGCTTTGAGAATTTCTCCCGAAGAGACGCCAGCTCATCCTTCTTGGGATCGGGATGCTTGGCGTGCTCTTCCGCGATGTCAGAAACCGTCTGTTTCAGCTGCTCATCGACATCGCTGTATACCTTTTCCCCAAACAGATCCTTCGCAAGCCCAATGGTCTGTTCTTTTGGAATCTCGACGTCCCCGTCTTCGTTCAAATGAAGATCGCCTGCGGTATTCTCATCCACTCCGACATCGGGAAGCTTCGACGGCTGTTCGATGGCCTGCATCCCATTGATAAGGTCGACGATCTCCTTCGGCGCACCGAAGATACCGGAGATGTTGGCAAACAGGAAATTCGACATGAATCCACGATCCACGACCTCTTTTGCGTGGATATGCCTCGGTATCGTCAGAACGGACTCCGCATCGAGTTCCACCATGGAGCCCTGATTGTCTTCGCCATACACCGGGAAGAAGTTAAGCAGCTCCCTCACGTGCTGCTTGCGCTGGTCAAAGTCGCCCTTGTCCCCAGACGTCTCCGGAATCAGATCGTTGGCAAACTTCTCGAAGATGGTCAGCGTCCTCGCCGGATCGAAGTCAAACACATAGGCATTCTTCTTTCGATAGGAATTGCCCTGTTTGTCATGGAACAGGCACGGATTCTGTGCTCGGAACGCCGCCTGCATGTACAGAGCCGGGCTCGCCATGTTGGAGAGCATCAGCACGGCCGTCCATTCCGGAATCGTCACGCCCGTTGTCAGCTGGCCGACAGAAAGCGTGATCGTCTTGTCATACGTCTTGATGGCTTTCGTCACACGATCAAAAGACTTCTCGTTCTCATCGTCATCATCCAGCTTTCCATCACCCGCTGCCAGAATGATCTCGTAATCCTTGAACACAGGGTGGAGTTCCAGCTTCTTGGCCAGCGCCTTGGCGCTCGCCACACGGTTCAGAATCCAGAACGTATGCTTCAGCTCGTCGCGGAGCTCGGGAGTGGAGAACGGGAATCTCTCCTGCGTCGTCAGTGCGTCAAGGAACTTGTCCACATCCGCGTCATGGACGAATTTGCCGGACTCGTTCGTCTTGAAGAACTCATTCAGGTCGAAGGCATACTCCTCGACATCGTTATCCGCGAGCTCGATGCCTTCCCTGACTTTGTCTTGGATGATATCGGACATCTGGTAGGTGAACAAAGACAGGCGAGGGAGGTTCTCGTAAGGATTCTCGATCTCGCTAGAATTGTCCCAGTCGCGCTTCTTTTTCTGCTCGTCGGCATAGGTCCAGTTATAGATGGCGTCATCCGCGAACTTGTCGTTGGCCAACGCCTTGAACGGCGTACCGGAGAGATGCAGTGTGTGCTTTCGATTGATATGGTTAAAGGCCGTATCGGTCTTGTAGGTATCCACGCCTTCATGCGCTTCATCGATAATGAGGATGTCCCAGGTCAGCCCCTTTTCCGCACTGATTTCAGACAGCTTGTCGTATCTTCCGCCGAAGTATATGGACCCTTTCAGATCCTGCAGGCTGACGAACTCAATGCATCCTTTGATCTGACCCGCATCCGTCCCAACGAGTTTGTCCAGATAATCCTGACGGCTGAGGACGTATTTCCTGTCCTTGATGCCATCGACGCTGCTGACGAAAAGATAACCGGATTGCGGCCCGAAGAAGGTCTCATAGTCCTGATACCACGAGTTTGCGATGGCGGGACGGTTCGTGACAATCAGCACATTCTTAGCACCAAGCCGCATGCATAGGTCATACGCCGAGAGCGTCTTACCGAAGCGCGGCTTGCAATTCCAGAGATATTCTCCCTTCTCATGAGTCGTGAAATAGTCGTAAGCATTGCTCACGGCTTGATTCTGCTCATCGCGGAGCTTATACGGAATCACGGCATCAGAATCATCCTCTTGGACAATCCCGTGGTTCTGCGTGAAATCAATGAAATCACCGCGGGCGGTATTCGGATCGATCTGAAACCACTCTTTTCCTTCTTTGCGAGGGATACCGAGTTTCTTCAAGTAAGCATGGAAGTTCTTGTCCGTGAACGTCCCATACGGTTCCGTCATATAGGAAGCCTGAAAATGCCACCAGGTCTTGTGCTTCACTCCGGCGGTATGCGTTTGCTCGGCGATGCGGGTCTCCACATCGCGTTCTGTAAAACCGATCTTGGTCCAGCCATCCAGAGCCGGGTAGCCCGGAAGTGTGTATGCATAGCATTGTGGAGTGACTTTTGTGGCTGTATTGATCTTGATTGCTGCCATTTATGCCATCTCCTTTACATGCGTCTCAATGAAGTTAATCTCGTTCTCGTCCAGTCCATATTTCCGGTATAGCTGCAGATCAATCTCGTGAACGGATTTCGACCAGTCGATATCACTGTTGGGAGTGAAGTCTTGGAGAGGGACGTATTTCCATACCGCGGGTGTTAAGTGCTGCGTTATTTTAAGAACGCCTAAAAGAGCTCGAGCAAATTTCCCACTTATATACCTAAGCAAGGAGTCTGCTTCATATTCGGTGTCAAAAGCACCAATACTGATAAATGTCTCTGTTGCAGCAACATCAGGTTTACTTATGACAGGAGAAGTTAGAGTCTCTCCGAATTGTCCGTTTCCATTTCCACTTGGGATGTACAACTTATACTTATGCAAATTACCTGTTACGTTCACATATTCTTCTCGTACATATTTATAAACTCTCTGGTTATTCTCTCTTCCAAGAACCTGAATATACTTGTGCCCGTCTTTTGGCTCTTGGTCAAAAAATATTTGCGGCACACGATCAAAGATGTTCGTCGACATATCGTAATCGTGGCCTTTGCTTAATTGACCGATATTGTTACCATCCACATCTTCCTTATATCTTGCTTCAGGATGATCCTGATGCATCTTTTCCGTCAATCTGTATGCGGTTCTCGTAACAACGATAGAATCCATGCCCTTAAAGTCTGGATCTTGTGTGACCTTGCGAAGCATACTGTTCAATTCATTATATTTTGTAAATACTTTGATTGCACCGAACTCCTTCTCGCTATCGCGATACGTAATTGCAACCCCACCTTTAATATCAGTATTAGGAAATACCTTTGTGGCGTCTTCCTCATAATGCAACACTTTAAAGTGCGTATCTTCCAGCATTTTCTTGTTCCAAGCCTTTGGAGTAGACCCGGCGTTAAAAAGAAAACGGGCAGGGTGAATTAGTTCCACATGTTCTGCAACACCATCAACTGCATCCATAAAGTCATTGTAAACAGGTGCCGCATAAGTTTTATTTCCGTCTGAAGAGAATTCCTCCTGATACGGCGGATTTCCTATCACATAGTCAAAAAGCTTTTTCTCGCTCATAATTAATTCTCCTTCAAACTCCTGAACAGAAGCGAGTTGCCCCGTCTCCAGTTATATATCCTGCACGGTACTGATTCCGGTTCCTGCTCTTCCTCCGACATTCCCGGAAACATGTCAAACAGGGACATTTGGTGAAATTCCTCGTAGGGTTTCCCAAGCGGAACGGTATCCTTAAGCCCGTCCATCTGCCAGGTATTCCATGCGATCTTGTTTGCAACCCGGCGGAGCAGTTTCCCATCCGGATCGTATTCCCAACGTTCTCTAAAGTAATCGATGAAGGTCAACAGAAGATTGACCCGTGCTATCAGGAGATTATCTCCCTGATACTCGTATCCGTATGACGCTTCAAACGCCCGGATGGTCCACTTGAGCCATTCGTCGTAATCGGACGTGTTCTCATTGACGACGCGGAGTTTTCTATCCAACTGGCCAATTCGACGTTTTGGCGTGACGATCAGCTCACCGGTCGAGACATCGTACCTGGATACGAGGTATGGTGCCTCACCGCAGGTGATCTCCAGTCTCCGCGAATCCACGTAACGCTTCCATGTCTTCCGCTCCGGGAACGCGATCGGATCCTCGTTAACGGTCCATGTGTGGTCCTCGGTCATAACGTTGAAAACATCCTTGCGGCCAAACCAATCCTCATCGCAGTAATTGTTCATGAGATTGCAGAGCCATGCCGGAGTGAAGACCTCGGCTTTCTTGCGGGTTCGAGCGGCTTGCTCCTCCTGCGATTTCTGGATTCTCGGCTTGATGATGTCGGCGTGCTGCAGAAGCAGCTTTTCATCGATCGGCTCCTTGTCCGCGAAACCGTGGCCAAGTTCCTCGTAGGTATCCGTCGCCCATATAATGTTCCTTTTCGTCGACTTATCGGCGAGTAGCAGATCCAGAAGGGATGCCACGGGATTGCTTCCTATGTCTATTAGCTTTTCCACTTGAGAGGCGTCCCTCCTTTGCTTTCCATATATACATTCATATCATGGCTTTCTCATTACTGGGAGGTGGCTGATGTCTTCCCGTCGTCAGCTACCGACTCTTGCTTCTTATCGGGTACGAACTCCATGATGTCTCCGACATCACAGTTCAAGGCGTTGCATATGCGAAGCAGAACGCCCGTGTTCACGTTTCCGCCTTTGCCCAGTTTCGCTATCGAAGTGGCGCTGACATCGCTCATCTCGCTCAGCTCTTTTTTCTTGATGTTGCGGTCGATCATAAGCTTGAACAGCTTGTTGTAACTGAAGTGCATTTGCAGGCCTCCGTGCCTTTATTCGTATATGCTTTTATTTAACACCGTTCAGGAATCCGTATCGTTTGCCAGGTTCTCCTATCCTGATCGAAGCGAGCTTCTCCTGAAACTCCTTTAGCCGCTTTTTTCTCAGAGACTTTGTCTTGATGCCAAGAATGTTTTCGAGCTCTGCATTAAGCCCGTCAAGAAACAAAGGGCCAATCACTTTGAAGATGTTCTTTTCGCTTGTGTAGTGCGCCCCGAGTTCACGCCTGAGTTCAGGATCCATCACCGACTGAAACATGGAACCGAAAATGACGGGTGAAACTTCCCTCCAGGAGAGCTTGCCGCCAGCAATCAGATGCCGTCTGACGTTTGTATTGAACTTCGGAATGCAGCCCCGTTCGCTGAAAAACTCTTCATTCACAAAGGGGAACTCTCGAATCGTCGCGGGAAGGTTTAGACGGCGCCGATCCTGTTCTGGCGTGCCCAGGGCCGCGAAGAGCGTCTCGAAGAACTGTGGAAGATCGCTTCCATCTTTCGCAGTCATGGATTCAAGCGCCACTGTCATCTGCCCAGGCTTAGGGAAAATTCCCGTATCCTCTGCGAAATAGCAGAAGAGCAACCGAGCGAGAAAGACGTTCAGCCCGTGTAATTCGTCATTCTCATAATGATTCAACTCTCGTATCGCATCGTAGAGTCGCCCCATTTTTTCGCAGGCTTTAATGTCTGCAGGATGTGCAGCATATGCGAGCGGCTTCTCGTATTGACCTGTAAGTGGAAGGAAGAAATCAAAATTGTTTGCAAGATCCGAAAAATCGATATCGATGCTGTCGTCTACCCGGCGATCATAGGCTACGAGTCTTTCAAAGTCGGTAACGATAAAGAAACGAATCTTGTATCTTTCCAACTCGGGGGCGTTCAGAAGGCTTTCAAGCACCTCGTTAGGGTCCTGCCCCTTCGCCTCCCGGAAAAAAATCTGTTTGGTTAGGCCATAGTCGCCTTCGCGAAGAGCAATATTCCGGTCTGGATCGTTATGTTCGAGCTTTTGGATAGTGGTCCTGGGAAATCCGTAAAGCTTCAGGAACTTGAAGAAAAAGGTGCGGTCAGGCTCTCCTGAGGTGATTTCTCTGAGGCCTTTGATGATCTTCGCCTGATTGAGCGCCGCCATTGTTAATCCTGCCAAATCGGTTCACGTGGAAGAAAGGGAAGCTGCCGCCATCTCCGTCGATTTGTTCATGAGCAGCCCCGTTGAAAATGTGTAACAGCCCCGAAACGGTTGGGTTCTCCCAAAGCCGCTTTCACATAGCTCTCAATTCTACTGATGCTCGTAAGCACCTGGAAAAAACATTGAATGGCAAAACAGCCAGACACAAAACAACCCAGGGCTGCTGTCCGAGAGGTTTCTCTGGTTTTTTACCTTTTTTCCCGCGGTCTCAAGAAAATGTCGACACACGCTCAAAAGCTAGTTCAACAAAAAATCAGGTTTACTCACTCGAAACTTTAAGAACCACCCGGGTTATTTATGGATCTCCGACATGCAAAAATTCCCCCAGGCTTCCATGATCCGCCGGCGCTCTTTGGCTAAGGGAGCGCGATCGTAGGCGCCGTTGTAGGCATCATTCTTTGCGTGGAGCAAGCACATTTCCACGGCCTGCTGATCAAAACGGCGATTGTTCTCCAATTCATCATCTTTCGCCCACGTGCGGAATGAAGCGCGCGCCGTACCATGCAGGGTGATCACGCAAGGTTTGCCCATTTTTGAAGATTTGATGGGATCTATCCAGCCCCGATGGTCTTTTTGTAAGCGCTTTTCGTGAAGACCTCGCAAAAACATGGTTAAAGCTGCATCAGAAAAGGCGCTCCCATGAGAGCTGGGGAAGACATAAGGACTATCTTCATAACGCACTAGCCCCTTCAGGAGCTGTAAAGCAAAGGAGGACAGAAATATAGTTCGGTCTCTATTGGGCACTTTAATTTTGTCATGGTCCAACGGAATAACCCATATTCCCTGTTCCAAATCAATTTCGTCCCACTGAGCCATTCGCACGGCTTGAGACCGAGCAGCGGTCAAAATGGCAAATTCACAGGCCCGCGCCGACATGGAATCGTATCCATGAATCGTTGCCATCAGTCTGGGGATCTCTTCGACCGGACATGCCGCATGGTTTTGCTTGGGCTTTCTGTTCTTCTGAAACGGCTCCATTAATACGCCGAGCGCTCCTGCCATATCGGCAGGGTTTTCCCTATTCTTTCGTTTATGAAATGCGATCGCCCATTGAAAGATCTTTCGAGCATGCGTACGTGCTTTTTTGGCCGTTGACGGCGCCGACTGCCAAATGGGAGACAGACATTCCCGGATATCCTCCGGAGTAATTTGATCAATGTTCTTGGCACCGATAATGGGGAAAAGGTGTCTGCTGAGGATTTGGCGAGTGTCTTTTTCCCCGCGATGATTCTTTGACCAGTAGCCATGGTTAACGCGATCCTCCACCCACTCATTGGCTATTTTTTCAAAGGTCTGCTTTTTTTGTTCGAGCTCTGCCTGAGCTGCCTGCTTAGCAGCCAGTCTTGCTGCCCTCTCCGATTGTCTTTCATCTATTGGGTTGGTCCCTTTGGCAATTGACGCACGTGCATCAGCAGCAGCCTTTCGTGCCTGTGCGACAGACACTTCAGGGTAATTACCTAAAGCATAATCATGGCGCCCGCTTTCGTCTTTGTATCGGAGGAAAAAGAACTGCTGATGGGGAGTTTTTCTGATGTAAAGCCCTTTCACTCCGCCAATAGAAAAGGTTCCGTACCCCAAATGCTTAACCTCAAGTGCCGTCAGCTCTTTTGTGATTTTTGGCATGGGAGGAACCTCCTTTTTATGATGGGTAAAAATATATGTGATTTTTTAACTCTTATTTACCCATCATACCACCCATCATAAAAACATGGATTTCTTTAGACAGACTTGGACGGCTATAGGCGGAATTCGCTTGTAATTTATTGATTTAATAAAAAATCCCAGACGTCCTAAGACAGTCTGGGATTAGTGTCTGGTGGAGCTGGCGGGAGTCGAACCCGCGTCCGCAAATTGTCCAAAGACGGTTCTACATGCGTATCTGATGAACTTTAAATCTCATCTTCATCCATGCCCACCAGCAGGCCATATGAAGACCAGCCGCTTGATCTTAATCCTGCCGTCACGGCTCCAACAGGATCCAGCCCGAGTATATGGCGCTGCTGTCAGTTTTTAGGCTGACCCGGCCCTCAGGCGAACCGGTGCAGCGTCCCGCTGGTATTAAGCAGCGAGAGCGTAACGCTTGTTATTGGCGTTTATTACTTTTCCGAACTGTTTAACGAGGATCTCGGACCTCGACATGCCCCGTGCTCCTTCGTAATCCACGTCGAAACCAAGGCAGCCCCAAGGAAGGTCTATTCTACCCGCTTTTATTTTTTCCGGTGAGACAGAAGACGCTTTATTTTCCAAAGAGCCCGAGAAGTCTGCGAATCTCATCCTCGCGGACTCCCTTTCGTGCCACAAGATCGATACGCATCGTACGGTAAGGTTCTTCCATCGGATCCGCCTGAATCTCTGTCTTATAAGGAGATCCGGCAAAAAGCGATCCCGGCACCGCGCTGAAGCCCGCGCCTTCGGAAACGAGACGGATAATCGTTAAAAAGTCCCCCGCCTCCTCAATACCGATCGGAGCCTGACCGGCGTCTGACAGCCATGAAAGCATCCGGTCTTTGCAGACTGATTTTTCAGGAATCACGAGGAACGGCACATCGTCGAGATCCATCTGAGACTCCACCGGAATATGAGAATCCGGATAAATCAGCATGATGTCCTCAAAGAAAAGGGGCCAGCGATTAAACGCATCATCTTCCTCTCCCCTGACAGTGAAGCAGGCGTCGAGCTCTCCCGACATAACCGCGTCGAGCACATCTGTATCCGATTCTTCAATGACCTGAACCTGACCATCAAACGTTTCATGAATCTTTGGAAGAACGGTTTTCAGCCGGGATTCAAGGACTTCCTTCGAAGCCCCGATTTTCAATATTTCTGCAGATGCCATGCCGGAACCCTTTTACTGTGTATAAGTGAGCGTGACTATTATTCCTGCCGGAGGGCTTTCTGTCATCAGGGAGATGGTGAATGTCCTCCGGGATACCTGGCGCAGCTGATATCAACTGCCGTAAGAAAAACCGGAGAGAGGCTGCCCTATCTCCGGTTTCGTTCTGAACGCCTGAACTGTTTTTACTTCACATACTTCAGGTACGCCCCATAGCCTTCCTTCTCCATTTCCTCTTTCGGGATAAACCGGAGAGACGCGCTGTTCATACAGTAGCGAAGTCCGCCCTTATCAGACGGCCCATCCGGAAACACGTGCCCGAGGTGAGATCCGCTCGCGGCTGATTTCACCTCAGTCCGCACCATACCGTACGACGTATCCGTCGTATTTTTCAGAGCGGACTCTGAAATCGGCTTCGTGAAGCTCGGCCACCCGGTGCCGGAATCAAATTTGTCTGAAGAGGAGAAAAGCGGCTCTCCGCTCACAATATCCACATAGATCCCTGCCCGGTGCTCATTCCAATAGGCGTTATGGAAAGGCGGCTCGGTGCCGCAGTTCTGCGTGACGTCATACTGTTCTGGTGTCAGGCGATCCTTGAGACTCTGCGATCCGGCCTTTCGAAATCCCTTATGGGTCGGCTGATACTTGGCTTTCTCAGCCTCTTCCATCAGGCGCCGCGGAATATGGCAGTAGCCGTCCGGATGCTTCACGAGAAAATCCTGATGGTATTCCTCAGCCCGGTAGAAGGAGGTCAGCGGCTTCACTTCAAGCGCCAGAGGCTTTGAATATTTGGCTGAGAGCTTCTTTACCTCATCCTCAATGATGGGTTTATCGCCTGGATCGGTATAAAAAATGCCGGTCCGGTACTGGGTTCCGATGTCATTCCCCTGGCGGTTAAGGCTTGTCGGATCAATGGTTTCAAAGAAGAGACCGAGAAGGAATGGCAGATCAGCTTTTTCAGGGTCGTAAATGACATGCACTGTTTCCGCGGCTCCGGTTCGGCCGGTACACACGTCTTCATAAGTTGGATTGGCAACGGTGCCATTGGCGTATCCCGACTCAGACACCCTGACACCAGCAACCTTCGACATGAAGTGTTCAGTTCCCCAGAAGCAGCCGCCGGCGAGATAAATCTCCTTCTCTCCCGCCCGGGGCTTTTCCGCGGGAAGCATTCTTGTATCTTTTTCCATGGATTGGGCTCCTCCCCTGCTGCAGGCAATCAGAAGAGAAAACGAAGCCGCTCCCAAGGCCAAAGTCCGTCTCAGCATCGTCTCTTCCTCCCTTCGGGATTAATAACCATTTTCAATATCAGCAGTATAGCGTCCGAATCTTTTTCTTATAAGGGCATCAATGTCGCTACCTACAGTGAAGATATCTGACGCAAATTCAGTCAGTTTCCCGGTCTAAGAAGACTCCCGGTGCATAGAGTTTTCCGACAGAAATAAGCCTCTCGCTTTTCTGAGTCTCCCTTTAAAATGATTCCCGTTTTCTACCACCCCCAACATAAAACACAGGGTTGCCATGACCAGCTTGAAAGAAATTCCCGGACTTGATAACGCTAAGCTAGAAAAGGCGGTTGCTATCCGCAAGGCTTATGACGAGAACCAGATTTCACTTGAAGAAGCGCAGCGTCAGCTGAAGAGCGAAATCCAGTCTCTGAAACCCTGGGAGATCGCCCAGATTGAACAGAACATCAGCCCTGAAGAAGGCGATGAAGCCTGCCGTCTGAATCGGATTTCCGATATTTTCAAGATCTACGGTCCCATCATGGATCGCAGCCGTCCTGAGCTTCCCGAGGATCATCCGATTGCCCGCTACTTCCAGGAAAACGATAAGGAACGCGGCATTGTCAAAGAGATTGAGGATCTCGCGCAGTATCCCGTGATCCGCAATCAGTGGCTCGAAATTTATGATCGCCTCGCCGAGATCAAGAAGCATTTTTCCAGGAAACAGAATCAGCTTTACTCGGTGCTTGAAAAGAAGGGCTTTGACCGCCCGTCCACTCATATGTGGCTCTTCGACGATACGATCCGGGATGAAATCCGCGATAACCGCGCGCTTCTCGAAGCTGGGGCCGATGACGAATTCCTCTCCCGTCAGCAGGCTCTGATTGACGATCTGACCGATCTCATGAATAAGGAAGAGCAGATCCTTCTCCCGACATCTCTCATGCTGATCAGCAATAAAGAATTCGATGATATGCGCTCGGGTGACGCCGAGATCGGCTACGCCTGGCTTGAAAATACCGGCGCTGCCCCTGCGGCTGCCCCGGTTGCTTCAACCCAGGCCGCCACGGCTGAAGCCACGGGCTTTGTCGGCGATCTTCAGAAGCTTCTCGCTAAGTACGGTCTCGCGTCTGGAGCCGGCTCTGATGAGAAGCTTGAAATGCGGAACGGAAAACTCACGCTTGATCAGGTGAACCTCGTACTGCAGAACCTGCCTCTTGATATCTCCTTCGTGGATGAAAATGATCTCGTCGCGTTCTACTCCGATACGGAGCATCGTATCTTCCCGCGAAGCAAGAACGTGATCGGCCGCCAGGTCCGTAACTGCCACCCGAAGACGAGCGTGAAGTATGTGGAAGAAATCCTCGCGAAATTCAAGGCCGGAGAAGAGGATGTCGCTGACTTCTGGATCAATAAGAAGGACGCTTTCATTTACATTCGATATGTCGCCGTGCGTGATGCGGATGGCAAGTTCCGCGGCGTTCTCGAGACGATGCAGGACTGCACCCGTATCCGCGAACTGACGGGATCCCGCACACTGCTCACCTGGAGCAACGAAACCCATGCCCCGGAACGGGTCTATGGCATCTCGGAACCCGGTACGAGCGACGACGCCCCTGTAACGAAGGATGGCAATCTGACTGGCAAAGCGTCTGACGCAGCCGATACGCCCTCCATCATTGAGACCCTGACGGAATCCACCCGTCTTGAGGATATCCTGAAAGCCTTCCCCTGGCTGAAGAATGAGCTGTCTACTATTTCGCCGGTCTTCAAGGCCCTTAAGACGCCGCTCGCAAGAATCATGATCCCCAAGGCCACGGCTGGTGACATGAGCCGCCACAGTGGTCTTTCTATTGAAGAGCTGAAATCCGCTTTGCTCGCTCTGATTGCCAAGCACTAAAAAGCCTTTTAAGCTCTTTCAATCCCCTTTGACATCCTATGGGAAGTCAGAGGGGATTTTGTTTTCATTGTCCATGTATTGCCTTGACGGTATTCCTCTCAAAGCCTGTTGCTCTTATCCAATGACAAATCGATGCAATATAAGCAGGTGAAACAGGTTAATATTGTCAGGATTCAGGGTACTTCGCTGAAAGAATCAGCAAATGCCCACCCGTTTATGACCGCTTTCTATATGCAACATGAAACGGTCACGGCAAGAGAATTAAGTTACCAAAAATAGTACTTAATCGTAATCTAGGCAAAATCGGTGTCAAAGCGCTGTTTTTCATCATCCAGAGTCAGAAATTCAGCCTTATCTGTTTGATGCCCTCTCCGTATGCCTCTGAACTTGCCGCTTATCTAGTTTTTAAGGCCTTTCATGATACTGAGGAATCTTTTTTCTGGTTCAAGCCTGAAAAGACTCTTAGGCTATTTGCCTCCCTATAAAGGCATCATCGCGCTTTCCATTTTTTTCATGGTTTCGGCTGGTGCCGCGTCTTCTTTGATCGCCTGGCTGCTGGGAAAGCTGACAGATGTAGGGTTCTATAACCAGGCAGCCTGGATTATCGTCGCGGCACCGCTTGGATTGATTGGCGTGTCTTTTCTTCACGGCGGCAGCATGTTTATGAGCAACTATCTGCTCGGGAAAGTCAGCCAGTCCGTATCCGCCACACTGCGTCAGCAGATGTTTCATCGGTTGCTGCGGTGGCCTTCTGCTGCCTATCAGAACAACTCCACCGGTGCCATCACGTCCAAATTTGTGTTTGAAGCAAATGTCATGCTCTCAAACGCAACAAAGTCCTGCATCATTCTGGTTCGTGATTCAAGTCAGGTGGTCGGCCTTGTTGCGACGCTCTTCTGGCAGGACTGGAAGCTGTCGCTCGTAGCTCTGATTATCGGGCCTCTGATCTTTCTGCTTCTCCGATATGTATCGAGAAAAATGAAGTCTGTGATGGCTTCCTGTCAGGAATCCTTCGCAGGTATTCTGTCGCGCGTTAAAGAAGTATACGAAGCACACCGCCTGATCAAGATTTCCAATACGTATAAGGCTGAATACGACCGTTTTGCTCACATCAATAATGAAATATACAAAATGATGGTGAGGATGACGAAAGTCACAACTCTTGGGACTCCGGCGTCTCAGGTCCTATGCATGATCGGGATCGCGGTTGTTTTGACTTTTGCGGTATTTCAGATGCAGAACGGAACTCTGGACCGGGGGCAGTTTGTTACGTTTCTTGCGGCTCTCCTGCTCCTGATTCCTCCGGTCAAGAACCTGGCGGGAATGAATACGGGCTTCATCATGATCAAAATGGCGGCGGACAGTATTTTTGCCACCTTGGATGAAAAGGAAGAGGAAGATAATGGCAAAACAGAACTGGATTACTGCAGCGGACAGGTAGTCTTTGATCATGTTTCGCTTCGTTACCCCAACTCTGAAAGAGACGCCGTTCACGACTTCAACCTAACAGTCAATCCCGGCGATTCGGTTGCTCTTGTAGGCTTCTCGGGGTCAGGAAAAACATCCCTGGTAAACATGATCCCGCGGTTCTGGAATCCAACGTCAGGACGTATTCTCATTGATGGCTATGACACCCGTGATATCACATTAAAGAGTCTGAGAAAACAAATTGCCATTGTTTCTCAGGATGTCATTCTCTTTGACGATACGATTCGGAACAACATTGCCTACGGTGTTCCTGATGCGACAGAAGCTCAAATTAATAAGGCAATAGATGACGCTGCCCTGAGAGAGTTCATCGATGCACTGCCAAAAGGCTTGGAGACTCCGGTTGGTGAAGCGGGAAACTTCCTATCAGGGGGGCAGAAACAGCGCATTTCTATTGCACGCGCCATTCTGAAAGACACTCCTATCCTGATTTTGGATGAGGCAACCAGCGCTCTTGACAGCATCAGCGAAACCCATATCAAAAACGCTTTGGCAAAACTGATGAAGGGCAGAACAGTGTTTATTGTCGCTCACAGACTTTCAACAGTATCCGGAGCCACAACTATTGTTGCGATGGCTGAAGGGGAGGTGAAAGAGATTGGGACGCGGGATGAGCTGCTGAAGAAAGGCGGTCTCTTCGCGAATCTCTGCCATATGCAATCTCTTCATGTTTTGGAAACAGAATGATCAACATACTAAAGCATAGAGACGAAAACCTGGTGAGGCTTTATAAGTACTTTCTTCCTTATAAGGGAAAGATAGCTGTTGCCAGTATTTTTCTGATTGCCACCGCGTTAACCTCATCCGCCACAGCCACTCTTTTAGGTAAGCTGACCGACGTGAGTTTTTACCAAGGCGGAAGCTGGCTGGTCTTTGCTTTGCCTGCCGCATTGATTGCGGTCACTCTAGTGTTTGCCATTTCGACAGTCCTGAGCGCCTATATCATGTCTCAGATCAGTCAGTCAGTATTGGTGACACTTCGAAAAGAACTCTTCTACAGCGTACTGCATTGGCCGGAATCGCAATACCAGAAAGTATCTACTGGTCTCATCAGCTCAAAGTTTGTGAATGAATCTACCATCGCCCTTTCCGGTGCGGCGGATTCAGTTACAGTCATGATCCGCGATACCGTCCAGATCATTGGTCTGCTGTGTGTCCTGTTCTGGCACGACTGGATTCTGACTTTGGTCACGTTTGTCATTGGTCCGGCGTTGTTTATCGTACTTCGTCTGCTATCCAAAAAAGTAAAAATCGTTGTCAAACAAAGCCAGGAAACACTGGGAAATATGATCTCCAGAATCCAGGAATCATATGAAGCGGAACGAATAGTCAAAATCAACGATTCATATGATTTTGAAGATGAACGGTTCTCAAAAGTTAACATGAGGATCCGCCGTTTGGCTCTGAAAACCAATATTCTGCAGGGACTTCCTACGCCTCTGACGCAGATTCTGACAATGGTCGCGGTTGCGTTCGTCGTGGCGGTAGCACTGATTGAAGCTCAGGGGGGAGCGCTGACATTCGGTCAATTCGTAACCTTCCTGTCCGCCCTCCTCCTGATCAAGGCCCCCGTTCAGCATTTGGCCGGGCTTAACTCAACTTTTGCCAGTATCTCTGTCGCTGCTAAAAGCATCTTTGATGTCATTGATGCAAACCCTGAACTGGATACTGGAAATAAAGAACTCAAAGAAATTCAGCAAGGAATTGCTTTTGAAAACGTGCATCTCAGATACCCTGGGCAGGACGCAGACGCTCTTAAGGGAATTTCTTTTAACGTTAGAAATGGTGAATCGATCGCCTTGGTCGGTCAATCTGGCTCAGGAAAGACCTCGATCGTAAACCTGCTTCCCAGATTTCTCGAAGTAACTGAGGGCAAGATAACAATCGACGGAATTGATATCAGGGATTACACACTTGAAAGCCTGAGATCTCAGATGTCTCTGGTATCACAGGATGTATTCCTCTTTGAAGATACGATAAAAAACAACATCACATATGGTGTGAAGAGTTCAGTAACTGAAGGAGAAATCAATGCCGCAATAGATGCAGCAGATTTGAGGGAACTAGTTCAAAGCCTTCCTAAAGGCGTCGACACCTCCGTTGGAGAAGGAGGAAAACTGCTTTCCGGAGGACAAAGGCAAAGAATATCGATAGCCCGGGCCATCCTAAAGAATGCCCCAATTATTATTCTTGATGAAGCGACTAGCGCGTTAGATAGCAGAAGCGAAAACGAAATCAAGAATGCATTGAAGAATCTGGCCAAAGGGAAAATATCAATTACAGTTGCTCATCGTCTTTCGACTATTGAAGATTGCAATAGGATATATGTAATATCAGATGGAGAAATAAAGGAAGAAGGAACTCATCAGTCTCTTTTAGCAGAAGATGGGATTTATGCCAAGCTCTGTAAAATGCAGGAAGTTTAGGAGAGAAAATTGAATAACATTTCCTACTACAACAGTGATAGATTGATATTTTGGAAAACCTTAAAGATTAAAATAACAAATTTAAAAAAAGAAAAAAAAGAGAAAACTCCAATTTTTAAAACAACTTATTCGTTGGGCCCACTGCAAGTTAAAAAAAGTGGATGTTGCAGGGCTTTATACATTGGTGTTATTCCTGTTATAGGAATAGTCTTCAAAGGAAACCAAAAGATTGCCATCAATTTTTTCGGTATGACGCTTTGCAGCCTGAAAAGAAACAGACATACTATTCCCAACAACGCAACCGCAATCCGAGAAGATCGAGAACGTACAAAGAAACGTCTTTATATAAATATAGGTAACTTACCTTATTCAGACGGAAGAACCGGTATCCCTAGAGTAGCTAAAAAATTACTCGAGGAAGGATTAAAAGATAAAGATATAGAAGTATTGCCTGTCTATTTCGAAAGAGATTCACTTCAGTTAAAAGTTGCAAATAATTATTTGGATGAAAATTACGGATTAAAAAGCAACAAAATAGACGATGAAGTAATTACTATTAATTCAGGTGATGTTTTATTAAACGTATTGCTGGATTATATCGAAGTAAAAGGATTCTCCCCTATATTCAAACAAATTGAGAAAATCGATGGGAAAGTTTTTTTTACTGTACACGATATTATGCCATTGCAATATCCTCAGTATTTTAAAGAATTAACTGTGGAGCGGTTTGAACCATGGCTTCGTGAAACGTTGAAATATAATGGAATTATTACGGTATCGAAGTCAGTAATGCATGACTTAAAGAAGTGGATAAAAAATAATGGTATTAATCTGAAAGATAATTTCACAATTGATTTCTTTTACCTAGGGGCAAATTTCAAGAAAAATACATCTATTTCTCTTACTAAAGACGAATCTGCAGTTTTAAAGAAAATCACAACGAGTCCATACTTTATCCAAGTCAGTACAATATCTAAATTAGTCTCAGGGAATCCGTAGGAACCGATTTTTCTTAAGAAAATATAG
>ERZ791917.1072-NODE-1072-length-17814-cov-13.674531_pt1 | contig 17814 bp, 11 predicted proteins | sample MGYA00510138_ERZ791917 | MGnify/ENA primary metagenome ERZ791917 (study PRJEB30046, sample SAMN00792102) | human gut metagenome | study: EMG produced TPA metagenomics assembly of the A metagenome-wide association study of gut microbiota in type 2...
CATATCATACGAGGGGAGAGCTGGCAGCCACGCTAGTGGATGACTGAGAGTGGATGCCCCGATACCACATCACTTCAGGTCCGCGGACCGCACCACCACAAAACAAATCAGGCCGTGCACCCTGCACGGCCTGATTTCATCTTAATGCAATACTATTCCTGAAACGCCTTCGTCAACGGCGGCACAATCTGCTTCTTCCGGGACAGCACCCCAGGCAGATGATAATGCCCGTCAGCCTCCCGCTGGCCAAACGCCTTGTCCAGCACCTCAGCGTTCTTTCCAGCCCACAACAGTTCCGTCACCTCATTGATAATATCCGTCACCATCAGCAGCGTAGTGTCCGCTTCACACTGGTCCACCATATCCTGCAAAGCACCCTGCAGCGCCGGCCATTTTGCCTTGGCCTTTTCCCCGTCCATCACGTTGATCTGAGCCACCGTTACCTTGCCCTGAGGGAAATCAAATTCCTTCATATCCCCGTGGCAGATAGCGCTGGGGCTCAGAGAGTTGATGGCAGAGCCAGCCTGCAGCATATCCATAGCGTACTTTTGCGGATCTTCCAGCCCGGCAATCTTCGCCAGCGCCATAGCCGCTTCCTTGTCCTTTTCCGTGGTAGTCGGGGACTTGAAGTACAGCGTATCAGAACTAATGGCAGAGAACAGCAGCCCCGCAATGGTCGGGGTCAGCGTTACGTTCTTTTCCACACTAATATTGTAAATAATGGTGCCCGTGCAGCCCACCGGCTGGATCCGTACCATCAGAGGATTGGCCGTCACAATGCCGCCCATCCGGTGATGGTCGATAATTTCCAGAGGATTGGCCTTGCTGAAGCCGTCCACAGCCTGGCTCAGCTCATTGTGGTCCACCAGAATCACGTCCTGGCCTTCCGCCAGTTCCGTGTTCAGCCGGGGAGCGTCCACCTTCCAGTAATCCAGCACATACTGGGTTTCCGGGTTCACATTCCCAGCCCGGCAAGCTTCCACCTTCTCACCCAATTGGGTCTTCACATAGGCATAAGACAGGGCAGAGCAAATAGAGTCCGTGTCCGGATTCTTGTGTCCTGTAATAATCGTTACGTTTTCCATAAATCGCATCTCCTCATGGTTCACTTAGTATCGCACCCAGGGGGTGCCTGTTGGAATACTTTCCATAGCGTTCTTATTATAGCACAGGTTTGGCAAAACGGGCCATAAGCCGATGACTCTGATGATACCCGTCCATGGCGGCACTCATAATGCCCCCCGCATAGCCAGCCCCTTCCCCGGCCGGGTACAGCCCCGGACAGTTCACAGACTCCCCGCTTTCACCACGGACAATCCGCACCGGCGCTGACGTCCGGGTTTCCACCCCAATCAGCAGCCCCTGGGTCCCAAACCCCGGCAGCTTCCTGTCAAACACCCCCAGCCCATGCTGGAGCGTTTCCGCCACCGCCTGGGGCAGCACCTTCTTCAGGTCCGCCGCCACCAGTCCCGGCCGGTAGCTGGGCTTAAACGGCACCTTCAGGTCCGGCGCCGTCCCTTCCAGATAGCTCCGGGAAGACTGGGCCGGAGCCCGGTAATCCTTGCTGACCCCATAGGCCAGCCGCTCGTACTTCCGTTGGAATTCCATACCCCCCAGCGGCCCCGGCGGGAAATCCTTGGGGTCCACATTCACCACCAGCGCACTGTTGGCCAGCCCCGTATCCCGCAGGAACGGGCTCATCCCGTTGACCACCACGCCCCCCGGTTCCGAAGCAGACGCCACCACCTGGCCCCCCGGGCACATACAGAACGAATACACCGCCCGGCCCGTAGCCTTGTCGTGGTACACTAGCGCATAGTCCGCCGCCCCCAGCTTGGGGTGCTTGGCAAACTTCCCATACTGGGCCCGGTTAATCAGCTCCTGCTGGTGCTCAATCCGCACACCTACCGCAAACGCCTTGGCCTCCAAATGGACGCCCCGGGCAAGCAGCATCTGGTACGTATCCCGAGCCGAATGGCCGCAGGCCAGAACCAGCCCCTGGCACTTCACCCATTCCTGGCCGTTCAGCTCCACTTCCGTAAGACCGCCGGCCGCATCCCGGCGCACATTGGTCACCTGGGTTTCGTAGCGCACCGTGCCCCCGTAAGCCTTAATCTGGTGAATCAGCCCCGTCACCATAATCCGCAGCTTGTCCGTGCCCACGTGAGGCTTCTGTTCCGTGAGAATCTCCTCCGGCGCCCCCGCATCCACAAACAACTGGAGCAAATGCCCCATAATCGGGTCATTCACCCGGGTGGTCAGCTTCCCGTCAGAAAACGTCCCGGCACCCCCGGCCCCAAACTGCACATTGCTCACCGGGTCCAGCTTCCCCGTCTTCCAGAACGTCTCCACGTCCCGAATCCGGTGGGCCAAATCCCGGCCCCGCTCTACCACCATAGGCGCGTACCCGTACTTGGCCAGCTCCAGCGCCGCCACAAGCCCCGCAGGCCCCAGCCCCACCACAATAAGCCGGCTGGCAAGCCCTTCCGTGCCAAATACCGGCACCGGTTCCGGCTTCTCTTCCCATTCACTAATCTGCGGATCCTTTAATAGCTCCGCCTTCTGCCCTTCACTGATACGCAGCTCCGCCAGCAGATGGTACACCAGCACAATACTGCTTTTGTGCCGGGCATCTACCGCCTTCCGCAGCACCCGTACCTTCCCGATGCTGCCCTCCGGCAAACGGAGCTTCCGGGAAAGCAGCTGGGGCAGGCCCTGCCTGCTGTCCAGCCCCACCCGGATATTATTGATTCGTAGAACTACTGTTTTTTGCTGCTGCACTTTGTCCCTCCGGAGCTTTCGTAAGCGTAATTTCCACCAGCACACTGTGGGTGTCCGCCAGAACCTGGTCAGGAATCTGCAGCGGCATCTTCAGCTCCACATCGCTGGTAATATTCGTCAACACAATCGGAGCCGTTTGAATCTCCTTAATATTGCCCAAAACCGCCGGTTCCGCCGTCAGCTTCACCGTGGCAGGCGTTAACTTCACATTGGCAATGGTCACCCCAGCCGGGAGCTGCCCCGACATATTGGCCTTAATGGGGAAATCATTGGTACCCAACTGCCGCACAATGGTCACCGTAGTCTTCACCTTGGACGGCACAACCTTCACATCATACATCTCCCGGCCCGTCTTGTCCACAGCCACCACCGTAGCATCCGACGTGAAATTCTGGTCCTTGTTGCTGATATCCACCATCACCAGCACCTTGGCCACCTCCGCAATCCGGGCACTGGCCCCCCGGATGGTCACCTTAGCCGGATTCAGGTCCATATGACTCACCGTCACCCCACTGTTGGGAACCCCCACAATCCGCGGCTCCACCTCCACAGACTTCTCCGCCAGAGAATCCGTTTCCAGCTGCAGCAGACTCGGCGTGACCTCCGCCACTTCCCCCATCCGCACCGTAGCCATCACATTGTACGTATTCATCCCCTTGGGAGCGTCCGTAAAGTCGATATACGCCTTAATATCCCCCTCCCGGAGCACCGCAATCTGCGAACGCGTACCACTCACCTTCACATTCACCGTCTCCGGCATATCCTTTACCACCATATCTTCCGCCAAATTGTTGGCCGCCAGCGGCACCCGGAACGTCTTCGTGGTAATCGGGTTCTGCTCATTCATGACATACACCCACAAAATGCAGGCCACCACCAGCGCCATCACCCGCACAAACCAGGAATTCCGCTTGTTGGCCCCCTCATCATTATGCTTTTGGGTTATCATGGAAGTCATCCCCTTTCTGCCCCTCGTCCTTGTGCTTGCGCAGCGCCTCAAACTTCAGCCGAATCGAATCCTTCCAATTGAGCATCGGCTGCTTCATCACCGGCCGCAAAAGATCCCGCACATCCCGGTGCGTCAAATACCGTTGGAGAGCACCCCCACGAGCCAGAGAAACCGCACCCGTTTCCTCACTCACCACCAGCACCAGCGCATCCGTCTGCTCAGACAGACCAATCGCCGCCCGGTGCCGCGTACCCAGCTCCTGACTCAAATTCCGCGCCTCCGTCAGAGGCAGTAGGCAACTCGCCGCCGCAATCCGGTTTCCCCGGATAATCACCGCCCCATCATGCAGCGGCGTATTGGGAATAAAAATATTTTCAAAAAGAGCCGTACTGATTAAACCATCAATCTGAATCCCCGTCTCAATATAGTCGTCCAGACCCGTCTCCCGCTCGAAAACAATCAGCGCCCCAATCTTGTTCCGGCTCAAATCATCTGCCGTAGTCGCCACCGCCTCCAGCATATTCTCGATTTCTTCCTCATTGAGCACCGTACTCCGGCGGAATAACTTCCCCCGCCCAATCTGCTCCAGCGCCCGCCGCAGCTCCGGCTGAAAAACCACCGGCAGCGCAATCATCACCACCGTCATAAACTTTTCCAAAATCCAGTTGATCACATACAAATTCAGCCACTTACTGATCAACATAATCACCAGCAGCATCAACAGCCCCTTGACCAAAGACGCCGCCCGCGTATTCTTCAACATCAAATACAATTTATTTAAGAAAAACGCCACTACCAGGATATCCAACACATCCAGCGCAGTAATCGTGTGAATCAAACCAAGCACATGCCCACCCATAAAAGTTCCTCCCTCATAGAATATCGCCACAAAAGTAGCATCAACCTATTATAGACTATTTCCAGAGCCCGACGCAAATAGTTGAAGAGAAAAATATGGCAGGAAACGCATAACGCCCCACACTACCCCCATGGACTCCACGACCAAAAACCGCTACAGAGTTTTCTACAGCAAAAAATTGCCTCAGGCAATTTTTCTGTAGTTGAGCTACCTAACGCCCCGCACTAGCCCCAGATGGGGACAAGCTTTCCCCAAAGGGGAAAGTGGCACCACAGGTGCCGATAGAGAAACCCCGGAGGGCCAACCAAGTATTAGCGTCCTCCGGCCGCCTGCCTTCTCCGCCCAACAACATTCCAAGGCGGGGAAGGAAGCAATGCCGCAGGCATTGCAGGATGGGGCAACTACCTACATTTCAGTACTAGCCCCCAATTAGCACACGACCAGTGGTGGCCTGAACGCTTCCTGCAAGAGTGTAGGAAGTGTCGCCGTAAGGCGACGATAGAAGTTTATCCTGTTGTTTGCGGCCCCCGGCCGCCTGCCTTCCACTTACCAGTGCACTGCTTAGCGTGCACTGGTAAAGAGGAAGGTGCCGGTGGAATCACCGGCGGATGGAGTTCAAAACCAATTTGCCCAGAGGGCCCCACCCCACAAAAAAACACTTGACCATCCCCTATCACAGAATGTCAAGTGTTTACCAATACCTATAGAATTCAAGCAGCACCGTTCTCTACAAACAGACGCAGTTGACATACATCCAACATCGTCTGCAGCAGCGTATGCTGCTTCTCCGGAATATCACCACGGTCACAAATCACAAACAACTCCAGCGAATTCCCATCATACTGAATCCCCTTGCTGGCCAGAATCTGATTGAAAATATGTTTTCTTTTACCCTGCTGCAAAGAAATACCATACATCTTCAAATCATCAACAATATATCCCAGATCCGTAATTTTTACCTGATGATTTCCCAGGTCCTTAATATATATCTGCGTATAATCATTATGACGATCGAGAAAGGGAGTTGTAATTTCAACCGTAGAATCATCAATTCTGGCTTGCGTCATATTACACTTTAGCCAATCCAGATAATTTTGAATATGATTCACAGCCCCCGCCTCCTTCCAAACACCTGCTGCAGCTCATAACACCTACAATACTCTTGTTGAAGCTATTTTATACTAGATTACCCTTTCGAACAAGCAGAAAAACACCCCTCTAGCATCCCCATGCAACTGCCAAAAAAAGAATCCAGCAATTCCATCCAATCCTTTGCGTCCCCCGGCCGCCTGCCTTCTCCGCCCAACAACATTCCAAGGCGGGGAAGGAAGCAATGCCGCAGGCATTGCAGGATGGGGCAACTACCTACATTTCAGTACTAGCCCCCAATTAGCACACGACCAGTGGTGGCCTAAGACCGGCCCATCCAAGCGTTGCGCTCATATCCAATAGTCCATCAGCTTTTTAAAGGACTATTGGTTAATATGAGCCATGTGATAGCATTCCAAGAAGCGAGCTCAGAGAGCGAAGCTGATTGGCATAATGCGAACCACTGAGGGGCTGTCATCCGATAGGATGACTGAGGAAGTTTCATCCAATTGGCCCGTAGGGCCAGCCCAAAGGGCGCCCATAGCTCTCGCCTTTAGGGGAGAGCTGTCACCGAAGGTGACTGAGAGTGGATTCTCGGCACCAGCACACTTCAGGTCCGCTGACCGCACCAACCCGTTGTCTGCACAACAAAAAACGGCTTTTCAGCCCCCCAAGGGCTGAAAAGCCGTTTCCTCTACACTCTTACTTCTTCCTTCTCAAACGCCTAAAAAGCCGCTTCACTGGATTCCGCAGTTTCTCTTGCGTTAGCCGCTTCGCCAACAACAGCCGTTTTCCGGCCAAGGGACCCCCTGCGGGGAAGCACCCTCCTTCTGGTCTCTCCGGGCTGCCGTTCCTTACCGTACAACCGTTCCATACCAGCCTGGGTAACCAACCAAATCCCACCGGACTTCTGGTATTCCCCATCCCGGAAACGGGGCGGGTAACCCTTTTGGCCCGTACAGGCTTGGTTAATGGTGATGGGTTTCAGCCCCCACCGTTCAGACGCTTCTCTTACTGTCATTACGCCATTGATCATGAAATCCCCTTCTTCCTCCCATAGAACTCTTACACTTCGCTTCGCGGGTTCGAAGCACTCCCCTCAGTGGCTGCAAAGCAACCTCCTGTATCTGTTATTATTATATCATAATATTAATATTCTTGGGTAGTAAAATTCAATTTTTCACAGCTTATTTGCAATTTTTATACTAACTTGTAAACACGTGTATCACTTTTCCCCTTTTTCATGCTATAATGCACCCGTAAAAAGACTACGAAAAGAGGCATATGTCCATGGAAATACTCAAAGAGGCCCAAGCCCAGTTCAACGAAACCCTTCGCCTGCGCCGCCATTTTCATGAAAACCCCGAACCCAGCAACCAGGAAACCGAAACCATCGCCTACCTGGAACAATACCTCAAAACCCAGAACATCCCCACCCGCAATATCCCCGACGCCGGCCTCCTGGGCATCTTGGACAGCGGCAAACCCGGCAAAACCCTGCTCCTTCGAGCCGACACCGACGCCCTGCCCATCCAGGAAAGCCCCAACAACCTGAAAGGCCCCAAAACCTGCCTTTCCAAACGCCCCGGCCTTTCCCACGCCTGCGGCCACGACGCCCACATGGCCATGGCCCTTGCCGCCGCCCGGATCCTGGCCGCCCATACAGAAGAATGGACCGGCAAAATTCTCCTCTGCTTTGAACGCGGCGAAGAAGAAAGCGGCGACATCCAAAACCTCCTCCCCTACCTGGTAAACCAGCTGGGAATGTCCATCGACGGCTGCTACGCCACCCACGTCCGCTGGGATATGCCCGCCGGCACCGTCTCCCTGACCCCCGGCCCCGTCATGGCCGGCGGCTGCTCCTTTGTCATCGAATTGGACGGTACCTTCGGCCACGGCGCCCGCCCCGACCTGGCCAATAACCCCATGGACTGCTTCACTACACTGTACCAGCAGCTTAGCGCCTTCCGCACCCGCAGCGTAGACCCCTTCCAGTGCCTCACCTTCTCCCTGGGCTTTGTCAAAAGCGGCGAAAAATATAACGTCATCCCCGATAAACTCACCTTCGGCGGCACCGCCCGCTTCTTCTCCTACGAAAAAGCCGGCCGCCCATTTGTAGAATTCCTCAAAAAAGCCCTGGAACAAAATACCGCCCTCTACAGTTGCAAAGCCAAAATCCTCCAAATGCCCGAAGCCCTTTTCGAAGTCAATAACCACCCCCAATGCGCCGCCCTGGGAAGAACCGCCCTGGAACACGACCTCGGACCCCAGCATATCCAGGACCCCCAACCCTGGATGGCATCAGAATCCTACGCCCTGTACCTACAAAAATTCCCCGGCGTCCTCACCTTCACCGGCATCGCCAATAAAGAGGAGGGCTGCGGCGCCAACCACCATACCCCCGAATTCGATATCGACGAACGAGGCCTGATCTATGGCACCGCCATGGCCGTCAGCTACGCCCTCGCCTTTTTGAATACCCCCCAGCCCATCAAATTTACCCCCAACCCAGAACCAGTGGAACAACTCGCCAAACGCAACGTCTAACCCAATACCAAGCCAAGGATAACAGCGGCCCCCAGCCGCTGTTTTTTTGATGCTGTTTTTTCTATCAGCATTTGGCGCCCCATTGCATATATATATTGTAGGAAATTGAAACACGACCACATCGTTAATCAATATCTCCGGCAAGCACACGGACAGTAGTGGTCTAAGAATGCCTCTTTCAAGCGTTGCGGTCACGTCCAAACAGCGTCACAGGTATTCTAGAAGCTGTTTGGTACACGTGACCCATGTGATAGCCGTCCAAGAAGCAAGTCCGCAAGGACGCTGCTGATTGGAGCACGGCGAACCACTAAGGAAGTGTCGCCACAGGCGACGATAGAAGTTTATTCAGTTGTTTGCGGCCGCAGGCCGCCTGCCTTCCACTTACCTGTTCGCCGCGTTGCGCGAACAGGAGAAGAGGAAGGTGCCGGTGGAATCACCGGCGGATGGAGTTCAAATCCAGGATGCCCGGAGGGCCGGCCCGCACTACACCCGTTGACCGCACATGACCTTCCACGTTTGGGAGTCGCATCCGGTCGTCCATACCAATGTATCAATGGAGGACCGGCTAATGCGACCTCTGTGATAGCATTCCAAGAAGCAAGCTCGAAGAGCGCAGCTGATTGGTCCAATGCGAACCACTCGGGGAAGGGGAACCATCCGTAGGATGGTGGAAAGGGGAAAAACCGGTACAGAGTTTTCTACAGCAAAAAATTGCCTCAGGCAATTTTTCTGTAGTTGAACTACCTAACGGTCCGCACTAGCCCCAAATGGGGACGAACTTTCCCCTTGGGGAAAGTGGCACCACAGGTGCCGATAGAGGAACCCCAGCGGGCCAGCCCAACGGGCGCCCATAGCTCCAACCACTAGAAGCGCTGTCACCGCAGGCTGACTGAGGGAGTCGTATCCATTTCTCGAGGCCCCCGGCCGTAGAGAAATGGAATATACGACCCCTGCGATAGCCGTCCGTAAACCGAACCCGCAGGGTGAAGGCAAACGGAGCACGGCGAACCGCTGGGGGAGCAGTCAGCCACGCAGTGGCTGACTGAGCGAGGATACCCGGCACCACCACCAGAAAGTCCGCTGACCGCACCCCCCTACCTGTCAACTCTGAACCTTTTTCATATTTCTTCCCATATCTCTATAGACAATTACACATTCTTATCCTATAGTATATATAAGACAGTAGTATATACTAACCCTACCCCGCCCCTATACTATCGTATATACCCCGCTGGCCCCGCCAGCCCACCTTGACCCCGAAAGAAGGAACCTGCCATGACACCACTTGAAGAAGACCTGCTCCACCTGGGGCAGGAAATCCTTCACGCCTATATTGAAAACGCTGACATAGAACCCCTCTTGGCCCACCTGGCCCCCGACATCATCTGGATGGGCGCCGGCCGGGAAATGCTGGCCCAGGGCCGGGACGCCGTCACCGAAATCTTCCGCAAAGGCAAAGACCAACTGGTCCCCTGCTCCATCAGCGAAGAAGAAACCCTGGTCCACCAGCTTTGCGAAAACCTCTGGCTGGTCCAGCTCTGCTCCCTGGAAGAAACCCTCCCCACCTACAAAATGTACCTCCAGGGCTACCAGCGCTGCGCCTTCTGCTTCCGCAAAAACCTAGAAGGCCAATGGGAAATCGCCTACCTGAACCACTCCATGGCCTACGAAGCCCTGAAAGACACCGAACTCTTTGCCATCGGCAAAGGCATCCGCAACTTCCGCAGACTCAAGACCGCCGACCTGGCCCTGTTCACCAACCGGGACAAAGCCGTCCTCTACCAATTCATCGACCAATTCTACCTTCCCCTGCCCGAAGAAGAAAAACGCGTATGCCTGGGCCTCTCCCTGTTCCCCCAGTTTTCCAAAGGCCACGCCGAATACCTGTGCGCCCACGCACCCGCCCTGCGCCACCTGGAAGAACAATGGGAACGAAACCCCTTCCTGGTGTATGAACCCGCCGAAGGCGCCTACACCATCCACCCCGTATTCCGGGAATACCTCCAGGGCAAATTCCACATCGAAACCTGGAATTGGCAAAAGAAAGCCTATATCCGCGCCGCCCGCTGGCAGCGCCACCAAAAGAAACTCCCCGAAGCCCTCCAGCTAGCCCTGGAAGGCCGCGCCTTCCCCCTGGCCCTGCGCCTGATCCACGAAGGCGGCCTCACCCTGCTAAACGGCCTCCAGCCCTCCAGCCTGATTCAACTGCTCCACGAGTCCACCCCCCTGGAAAAAGTCCGCCGGTTCTCCAGCTGCACCCTCCTGCTCCTGGCCCTGAACCTATTGGCCTCCCCCCAGTCCGCCCGAGAAGAACGCGATATCTTCCTGTCCCAGCTCCCCGCAGATTGGGAACCCACCGATGAAGACACCGCCCAAATCCTCTTCCTCCAGGCCCTGGACAGTGTCCCCGACCTGGACGCCATGCTCCCCGCCCTCCGCCGGGTCCACCACTGGTGCCTGGAAAAAGGCGTCCACTTGAGCCGGGATTACTTCCAAGGCATCCACCGCGGCATCACCGGACCCCTGTCCCTGTACTACCGGAACCAAGGCCAACTGGAGAAAAACGTAGACCAGCTAAAAGAAATCTACGCCATCTGCGGCCAATGCATCGAAGGCTGCAGCGGCCCCCTGTGGCAAGCCACCGCCGATGCCGAAAAAGCCTACCTCCAGGGCAATTTAGAAATCGCCGAAGAACTCCTCCTCAGCTTTTTCGAAGTCCCCTTCCAGACCCTGGACCAGCAGCAGCACGCCCTCCTGGCCCTGTACCTGTACCCCAGAATCGTCCTCCTCAAAAACGAACCCGTAAAATTCCGCCGCTGGAAAGCCTACTTCCACAGACTCCAGGAAAAAGTCACCGACCCCCTGACCCGCACCGACCTGGAACTCTCCTCCATCTTCATCTCCGGCATGTTAGAACAACCCGGAGCCCATATGAGCAAAGCCCTGGAACGCTTGAACAACCTCCCCGAATACCCCTCCCTCCAGAGCTTCCGCCAGTCCGTCCGGCATAGAATCCAGCTGGCCCTGCGCAAATACAACCTCCTCCTACTCACCACCCAGCACCGCGATACCCTGCCCCAAAGAGAATCCTCCCAGCTTTGCCGCTGCTACGACGCCATCACCCGATCCGCCGCCCTGGAACATACCGGCCAAGCCGACAAAGCCGAAGAACTCCTTGCCACCGCACTGGACGAAGCCATCCCCGATAACCTGACCCTCCCCTTCGTAGAACACACCACCCTGTTAAAACCCATCATGGACCGCCTGGCCCCCAGAACCAAATACAACACCTTCATCAAACACCTGAAATCCTATACTCTCGTCCCCGTCACCGACCCCACAGTAGAAGAAAACAAACTCAACCCCCGCGACCTCCTGATCATCCAACGCGTCAAAGAAGGCCGCACCAATAAAGAAATCGCCGAAGAATTAAATGTTGCTGAAATCACCGTCAAAAAACAACTCAGCAGCCTGTACCAAAGATACAAAGTTCATAACAGAAACCAACTCCTGTTGGCCCTGGACCAATAAGAACCAACCTAAAAAAGGAAAAAAGGCAACCATCTTGTAAAAAAGATGATTGCCTTTTTTGATGTAAAAGACAAGACGCCCAGAGGTCCGGCCAGCACTACACCCCGCAGCCCGCATTTATCCCCAACTTGGAAACACACCCCGCTTTCCAGAGCCTGCCAGCCTGAATATTTTCCGTCAAGGACAAGCACAATGCAACGCATCCTTGACCGAAAATATCCAGCCCGGCCCAATTCAGATTAAGCGGGGTGTGTGTTCCTAAAAATCTGCAAAAGGTACCTGATATCATCAAGATTTAGACCTAAGGCCAAATCCGTCCCTTTTATATTAGGAAGATCCTTCCCTAGAACCGGAATACACAGCATATCAACCAATTATGATTTTTTTATCCAAGTATTTGCGGCCCCTGGCCGCCTGCCTTCCACTTACCTGTTCGCCGCGTTGCGCGAACAGGAGAAGGGGAAGGAAGCAATGTCACAGGCATTGCAGGATGGGGTTCAAAACCAAACTTCACAACACATCACCCATTCCGCACACGACCAGTAGTAGCCTAGAAAGCCTTCTGCAAACGTTGCGGTCACGTCCAAATATCTTTACAATTTGTCCAAAAGATATTTGGAATACGTGACCCATGCGATAGCCGTCCAGGAAGTGAGCCCTGTGGGCGAAACTGACTGGAGTACGGCGAACCGCTCAGGAAGTGTCGCCGCAGGCGACGATAGAAGTTCTTCATCCAATTATTAGCTTTTAATCATACATTTGCGGCGCCAGCGCCGCAGTAGGAGCACTCTCCGTCATCCTTCGGATGCCACCTGCGCCCGCTTGCGTGCGAGGTCAGTTGCTAAAGCAAATTTGCAATAAAAATATACTTTATTCTACTTGTATACCCCGACATTGTTATCAGAAATAAGTGATTTTAGAAATGTGGTAGTGCATTTTTATTGACTTCCATCAAGCGTGAGGGAAGTGGCGCCGGAAGGCGACGAAGAGAGTTCCAAGAATTGGAACTCCAAGCATAATTCGCAATTATAGTATATTTTATTTTACTTATTCGTTCTTATGTTATCTTCAAAATGATGTTATTTTAGGAACGTGGTGGTAACGTTTTGTTGGCCAATCCCTGGTTTTTAGCGGCCTCCCGGCCGCGTTGCCTTCCACTTACCTGTTCGCTATGCGAACAGGAGAAGAGGAAGGTGCCGGCAAACTTGCCGGCGGATGGAGTTCAAATCCAAAATGCCCGAAGGGCCAGGTTACACCAACAGTCTGCAGACCGCACCAACCCTTAAAGGCTCCTATCTTTATGCGGCCGCATCCAAACATCCGCAATCTTTCCAGCGGATGTTTGGTCAATAAGGCCCATGCGATAGCGGCCTGCAAAGCAAGTCCGTAGGACGCAGCTGCGCAGCGAGCCGCGAACCGCTGGGGGAGCTGTCACCGCAGGATGACTGAGGGAGTCGTATCCATTTCTCAAGGCCCCGGCCGTAGAGAAATGGAATATACGACCCCTGTGATAGCGGCCCGCGAAGTAAGCCCGAAGGGCGTAACTGAGTGGATAGCCGCGAACCACTGCGAGGATACCCGGCTAACAGCACCAGGAAGTTCGCCGACCGCACCAACTATCTTGCAATTGCCATCCACACCCCCAACACCACCACAAACACCCCCAGCCCAATGAGCTCCTTATACGAAGGCGTATTCCCCCGGACCTCCCGCTCCACCTCAGGCCCCGCTTCCCGTTCCACCTCGGACGCCTCCTGGTACTTTACCCCCAGCCCAAAGAAAATCGCCCCAATACCACAGCACACAACCCCCAGCAGCAGCAGCCGAAAATCCCCCAGCACCTGTGCCAGCTGTAAAAAAATCAGCACCGTCCCCAGCCCCAAACTAGCAAACGACAGCGACTTGAACCCCCACTCCCGAGTAGAGAACGAAAAACGCCCTTGGAGCACATTCCGCCAAAAACCCCCGAACACCACCAGCAGCACAATAGCCAACAAACCAATAAAAAGAGGAGACATACACCATTCACCCTTTCCTGCCCCCAAAAACACATTTTGTTCCATTATAGACGCAAACCCAGCAATGTTCAATTTCTTTTTACCAATTTACAAAATTGTAAACCTACTATTTCCTCATAAAAATGTTACCAACCATATAAATAAGCCATCTCCCAAGGAACACCCTTGACACCATCGTGCTAAGTTGTTAGAATATTAAAACTAAATACTGCCAAAATTTCTACAAACCCCTGCTAAAACACCTTTTCCAATTTTAAGCAGAGCCCATTTTAAAAGAATTAAACATGTCAAATTCTTGTATTATTATACCCATACATTTCCCCAAAGGAGGCAAACCCCATGCCCAAGAACCCATCCCAACCCCCAACCAAAACCAAACCACCCCCCAGCCAAATAAAGAAACTCTGGAAGCCATGTTAGAAGCCAAGAAAATCGCAAAAGACCCCTCCGTAAAAGGTTACCACGACGTAAACCAACTATTTGAAGACCTGCTAAAATAACACAACCAAAATACACAGCAAAACCCACTATGTGCCCGTAGGTCACTAGCTCCCCTGCACCCCAGAGGAGCTTTTTATTTGCCCAAAAATAAAAAGCCCCGCCTTCCCCTTAGGAAAAACAGAGCCATAAATCAGATATAAAAATAAGCCAACCCCAGGGGCAAAGGAATTCTCAGCATCACGCCTACTCCCATTCGGGAACCCAGCCTTACCCTTCACAAGTTGGCCTTTGTTATAGTATACCAAATCACCACAGAAAAATATATCGTCCCTGGAAAACCAATCACCCAATTCTATATACTACCCGTGATGAGGCAACTACCTACATTTCAGCACTGCCCCCATTAAGCACACGGCCAGTAGTGGCCTAGAACGCTTCCTTCAAGAGTGAAGGAAGTGTCGCCGTAAGGCGACGATAGAAGTTTATCCAGTTGTTTGCGGCCCCCGGCCGCCTGCCTTCTCCGCACAACAGTATCCCAAGGTGGGGAAGGTCGGCATTGCCTCCAGCAATGCCGGGTTGGGACCGCTACCTGCATTTCAGCACTATCCCCCATTTAGCACACGGCCAGTAGCGGCCTAGAAAGTCTTCTGCAAACGTTGCGGTCACATCCAAATATCTTTACTATTTGTCCAGAAGATATTTGGAATACGTGACCCATGTGATAGCTGCCCAGGAATTGAGCCCGTAGGGCGAAAATGACTGGCTAGCAGCGAACCACTGTAGGAAGTGTCGCATTTTCCTTTATAGCCCCCTTCAAGCGTTGCGGTCACGTCCAAACAGCGTCACGGGTATTCTAGAAGCTGTTTGGTACACGTGACCCATGTGATAGCCGTCCAAGAAGCAAGTCCGCAAGGACGCTGCTGATTGGAACACGGCGAACCACTAAGGGGGTGGCAGCCGGCAGGCTGACGGAAGAAGTTTTTCCAGGATTCAGGCGACGATAGAAGTTTCATCCAATTGGCCCGTAGGGCCAGCCCAACGGGCGCCCAAAGCTCTCACCTTTGGGAGTCGTATCCACCGTTCAAGGCATCAGCCGCAGAAAGGTGGAATATACGACCCCTGTGATAGCTGCCCAGAAGGCAAGCCCGCAGGGCGACGCCGCCTGGCTAGCAGCGAACCACTATGCAGTCGCATCCAAGAGTCCACAGTTTATCAAAGGACTCTTGGCTAATGCGAGCCGCGAACCGCTGGGGAGAGCTGTCACCGCAGGCTGACTAAGGGAGTCGTATCCATTTCTCAAGGCCTCTGGCCGTAGAGAAATGGAATATACGACCCCTGTGATAGCGGCCCGCGAAGTAAGCCCGAAGGGCGTAACTGAGTGGGTAGCCGCGAACCACTGCGAGGATTCCCCGCAAACATCGCTATTATTGTCCGCAGACCGCACTAGCCCGTAAAGCCGATTCCACCACATCATCCATATCATAATACTTATACTCCGCCAGCCGGCCCCCAAAAATAACCCCCTTCTCCTTCCTCGCCAGCTCCGCGTACCGCTCATACAATTTCTGATTCCGCTCATCATTTACCGGATAATACGCTTCCTCCCCCGGCTGCCACTCCGCCGGATACTCCCGGGTCACATACGTCACCGGCTGCGTCCCAAACTCAAAATGCTTGTGCTCAATCACCCGGGTATACGGCGTCTCACGATCCGTGTAATTCATCACCGCCACCCCCTGGTGATTCACCTCTTCCAGCCGCTCCGTCTCAAACCGCAGCCCCCGGTATTCCAACCGGCCCAGCTGATACCCAAAATACGCATCCACCGGCCCCGTGTACACCACCGTCTTGGCCACGCCCTCATAAGCCTTCCTCTCCTTGTTATAATCCACCCCGGTCCGCACTTCAATACCCTTCAGCAGCCCCTGGATTAGCACATTGTAGCCCCCAATAGGAATCCCCTGGTACCGGTCATTGAAATAATTATTGTCAAACGTGTACCGCACCGGCAGCCGCTTGATGATAAACGCCGGCAGCTCTGTGCAGCTCCGCCCCCATTGCTTTTCTGTGTACCCCTTAATCAGCTTTGTGTAAATATCCGTCCCAATGAGAGAAATCGCCTGCTCTTCCAGGTTCCGAGGCTCAGTAATCCCCGCCTCCTCCCGCTGGGCCGCAATCTTCGCCGCCGCTTCCGCCGGCGTCACCACCCCCCACATCTTGGAGAACGTGTTCATATTAAAAGGCAGATTGTACAGCTCCCCCTTGTAATTGGCCACCGGCGAATTGATATAATGATTGAATTCCACAAACTGATTCACATAATCCCATACCCCCTTGTCCGACGTATGGAAAATATGCGCCCCGTACTTGTGAATCCGGATACCTTCCTTCTCCTCGCAATACACATTGCCCCCAACATGGTCCCGCCGCTCCAGCACCAGACACCGCTTCCCCGCCTTCGTCATCTCATGCGCAAACACAGAACCAAACAACCCGCTGCCAACAATCAAATAATCGTACATAGAGATCCCCCTATAACTAATGGATTTTTTCGCATAATAGATGCTTCCATTATACAGCAAATCCCAGGGGGAGACAAAACCCGGAGCCAGTCAGTACAAACGATGAGCTAAGAATGTCAGAAATCACCGCCTCCATTCCATACCCCATTTGACACCACAGCCCTTTTATCCTATAATTTCACCCAAGGGATTAAGCAGCAAACCTGAGGGTACGCTGCAGGGGCCTTGCAACTCTACGGAGAAGCAGGCCCCTTTTCTATTTTTCCCATTCCCAAAATTGTACACCCCAGCCCCGCCTTGCCGCTTACTTCCCCAATCATCAAGATTTCATCACAGCTGCAATCCTGATGATTTTTTCCTTGCAATGTCAGATAATTCTTTGGGCGTCAATTCTGCCTGGCGTCCAGCATATAATAATATCAGCAAGACATTTTAATCGGCTATATTCCAATTACTATAAATTAGTTTTCGCTTTTTGAAAGCCTCTTTCCCGCCTTCCATAATATCAATGATTTTATTTTGAGTTTTTCTACAATCAATATTTCCTGCTTCGACATTTATCCTCCGCTCATTGTATTCGGTTACAAGAATATTTTCTGCATCACCTAATACTGGTATATTAGGGTTATGAGTTGCAAATATAAATTGAATAGATTTCTTTCTTTTTTTAATCGTATTAATTACTTCATTATAAATGACCTGGTTGTCCAAATCATCTTCTGGTTGATCGATAATAATAAGATTATTATCCTCTTGCGTCAAAATAAATAGGATTAAAGCAGAAGCTCTCTGCCCAATAGAATGTTGTTCTAGTGGCTTACCATGATAATAAATTTTTACTAAATCAGGAGTATATAATTTAATATAACTTGAAGACTCTCTTTTTATATTCTCAGATACTTTAATCAATTCACTTTCTGTTAATATATTTCGTAGATTCTTGTTGTCATCAATAATACAGTCTATGATAATACCTAGGAAATCTGGAAATTGCTTTGAAATTTTATCATCTTTTATATCGGTATATAATGGAACTATGAATTAAGACAACTTCGAAACTATTTCTTAATGTGAATC
>ERZ791917.1123-NODE-1123-length-16996-cov-28.788324_pt1 | contig 16996 bp, 13 predicted proteins | sample MGYA00510138_ERZ791917 | MGnify/ENA primary metagenome ERZ791917 (study PRJEB30046, sample SAMN00792102) | human gut metagenome | study: EMG produced TPA metagenomics assembly of the A metagenome-wide association study of gut microbiota in type 2...
CTTTTCTTATGACTTATTATCAGAAGAGAATCAGAGGAGGAGCTGTTTTGGAGACGCTATCGACGAAAGGGTCTATTTCTATTAAAAATAAATACAGCAATGAGCTGTTACCTATTGTTATGATTATTACGGATTATATTGCCATCTGGCTGGCCGAACATGTCTCTTATGGGATGCGGGATTTTCTCGTTCCAGACACGCATTTCCATTTATCCTGGCTCAGTATACACGTCATTATCCCCGTAGTCTATATACTCTTTTTACAGATAGCGCATCTTTATACTCGGCGTATGCAGTTCTGGCAGGTCATTTCGGGCATCTTTAAAGCTGTTTTCTATGCCATTGCCTTACTGGTGTTTTTCATCTATATCGCCCAGACGGCAGCTTCGACATCGCGCCTTTTCGTCGCCTTGCTGTGGCTGACCTCTTTCCTCTTTTTAGTCATCGAACGTTATATCGTCAAGCATATCCTGGGCCATTTCAAGATGCTGCAGCTGCCGGTCCTCATCATGGGCGCAGGCAAGACGGCGGCTATTGTCTTGGAGTACTTTAAACACGATACAGGTATCAGCTATGATTTCATCGGTTATTTGGAAGATTATACGCCTGAACCGGGTGTAGCTGCCATGATGCCTCATTTAGGACGCTTTGAGGATGCCGACGCTGTTATCCGTCAGACCGGGGTCCAGCACGTCCTGGTCATCGCACCGGGCCTCAGCAATGAAGCTGTCCAAAATATCGTCTACCGCGTCCAGCCGCTGGTCAAGAAGGTAGCCTTCATCCCCGATATGGGCAGCCTGCCGTTGGCGACACTTGATACGGAAAGCCTCATCGACGGCCATATCGTCTCTTTCAGCTTCCGCAATAACCTGGCCCTCTGGTACAATCGCGCTGTCAAGCGTGTCTTCGATATTATCTGCACCAGTGTGGGCATTATCTGTCTTTCTCCGCTCTTTTTAGCGATTGCCTTGTGGATTTACAAGGACTCACCGGGACCGATTATCTTCAAGCATCGTCGCGTCGGACGGGATGGTAAAGAATTCAACTGCTATAAATTCCGCAGCATGTGTGTCGATGCCGATGTCAAACTGAAAGAACTCTTGGCACGGGACCCGCAAGCCCGCAAAGAGTGGGAAACAGAATTTAAACTGAAGAATGACCCGCGTATTACCCGGAGCGGGGCCTTCCTGCGCAAGACCAGTTTAGACGAATTACCGCAGCTGTTCAACGTCCTCAAAGGCGAAATGAGCCTCGTCGGGCCACGGCCTATCATCCAGGCTGAAGTACCGAAATACGGTCCATATATCAAAGACTTTTACATGGTCCGTCCCGGCGTCACTGGCATGTGGCAGACCAGCGGCCGTAGTGATACAACCTATGAAGAACGCGTCCAGATGGATACCTGGTACGTCCGCAACTGGAACGTCTGGTTTGACATCGTCCTCATTTGGCGCACTATTGCTGTCGTCTTGGGTCATAAGGGGGCATATTAACTAAAAGGCATTGTCGCAACCTGTTGACCGATTGCGTTGGGGGTCTTGTAGGGGCCGTCCCAAAGAGCGGCCCGCTTATATCCATAACAATCATACTGGAAATGATTGGTTTGCATCAGTATTTTATTACTCAGATATATATTGATAGAGTACGGTAATTATACAATATTACCATTCCTTTATCCTAAAACCTTGATTCTGACTGGGCAAAATGAGAGCGTAAAACTAGTGTCATTTTTTGTTATTCTTAAATCTGGAACATGGACAGAGACGCTAATTTTGTTTATAATACAAATTGTATGTATGTTTAACGAGAAAGCGCTATTTTGCTATTTGTACGATTTAATTTTAATCTGAATTCTATTAGGAGTGACTTTTTTTGGATTATATAGAAAAGTATAATAATTGGTTGTCATGGGTGGATGATGACGCAAAAAAAGAGTTATTATCAATTAAAGACGATAAAGAAATCGAAGATAGATTTTATCGCGATTTAGAATTTGGTACGGGTGGCTTACGTGGCATCATGGGTGCTGGATCTAATCGGATGAATAAATATATTATTAGAAAAGCGACAAAGGGGCTTGCAGATTATTTGCTTGCAAATAGAGAAGATGATATTCGACGTGGCGTTGTCATTGCTCATGATTCTCGAAATAATTCAGATATTTTTGCATTAGAAGCTGCTAATGTCCTTACGTCTGCAGGAATTCCGGTAAAAATTTTTAAAGAATTAGAACCTACACCGGTATTATCGTTTTCAGTAAAATATTTACATGCAGTAGCTGGAATTGTCATTACGGCTAGCCATAATCCCAAAGAATATAATGGTTACAAAGTGTATGACGAACATGGCACACAAATTGTGCCCTCCGTCGCTAATGCTTTGATTCAGTATATAAATTCTATTATAGATATTGCATCAATTCCGGCAGAGGGAGATTCTTCTAAATTAACATATATTGGTGATGAAGTTGTAAATCAATTTGTTGACGCAGTATATACGCAATCTATCTTACAAGGTAACGTCACTCCATTACGAATTGTATATACTCCGCTTCACGGTGCAGGTAATAAACCGGTTCGAAAAATATTAGCAAAAGCTGGTTTTACTGACGTTCATGTTGTCAAAGAACAGGAGCTGCCAGATGGCAATTTTAGTACAGTAAAATCTCCTAATCCAGAAGAACACAGTGCTCTTCAACTGGGAATTGAATTAGCTGAATCTATTAACGCTGATATTATTATTGGCACAGATCCAGATAGTGACCGCATAGGGGTGGGTATAAAAGATGGCGTTTCATATAAGTTGCTGACTGGAAATCAGATTGGTGCATTACTTGTTAATTTTATTTTGTGTATGAGAAAAGATTTGCTGATACCTGCATCTACTATTGTAAAGACTGTTGTTACTGGGGACTTAGGTGCAGTGATAGCTGAAAATCAAGGTGTTCAAGTTATTGAGACACTTACAGGTTTTAAATATATTGGCGATAAAATTACGAGATTTGCTGATGATGTAAAACACAATTTTGTCATGGGCTATGAAGAAAGTTATGGGTACCTTGTTGGTACACATGCTCAAGATAAAGATGCTGTCGTAGCTGCATTATTGATTTGTGAAATGGCATCTTATTATAAAAATCAAGGAATGACACTGATAGATATTTTGACATCATTGTATAAAAAATATGGATATTACTACGATTCATTATCTTCGTATACATTGAAAGGTAAAGAAGGCCATGAAAAAATCAACGAAATTATGCATGCATTGCGAAAAAATCATGGCCTGATATTTGATGGGATTAAAGAAATCCTTGATTTTAATGAATCTATTGATGATTTGCCAAAAGCAAATATGCTAAAATATATTTTACAAGACGATTCATGGATAGCTGTACGACCATCTGGCACAGAACCTAAAATTAAAGTATATTGGTCTATCAAATCTGAAAACGAAGTAAAGGCACAAAAGCGTATGAAGCAATATAAAGAAAAATTTGAAACGTGTTTTTCATTATAAGAGTATAGGAGCAATCATTATGAAAGTAGTTATATTAGCAGGTGGCGGAGGCAGCCGTTTATTCCCTTTGTCACGAACTTGTTATCCTAAGCAGTTCTTAAAAATAAATGGCGATAAGTCTTTATTAGCACAAACAATCGATAGATATTTACATCTGGTGCAGCCAGAAGATATTATTATAGTGACAAATGATAAGTATATATATCACGTGAAAGCAGAATTACAAGAACTACAAGTAGAAGATATTCATGTTATTACCGAACCGGTTGGTAGAAATACGGCACCGGCTATTTCCTTGGCTGTAACTTATTGTAAAAATAAATTATCTTGTAGTGATAATGAACTTATTTTTGTAGGCCCTTCAGATCATATTATCCGTCCAGTAAACGAATTTATTCAATTGATTGTATCTGCTGAATCCGCAGCTATAAATGGAAATATAGTGACATTGGGCATTACGCCTACTCGTCCGGAAACGGGGTATGGATATATAGAAGCAAGTACAGATTTTGTAGAAAATGCCTATAAAGTCATTAAATTCACCGAAAAACCGAATCTGGAAACAGCAGAATCTTATGTAAAAAAAGGAAATTATTATTGGAATAGTGGTATGTTTATGTTTTCAATTGGCACTATTGAAAATGAATTGAATCAACATGCCCCAGATATAATGAAAGTTGTAGAATGTGGATATGACAATATGATAAAAGAATTTTCTTCGTTGCCAGATATATCCATAGATTACGCTGTTGCTGAAAAATCTGACCATATTGTTGTGGTGCCTATGAGAGATATTTATTGGAATGATATTGGTAGCTTTGATGCAATTTCAGATATGCTTCAAGATGAAGAGGGGAACGTCATTAAAGGAGATATTATTTCTCATGATTGCAAAAATACAATGATTTTAGGTAGCAATAGATTAATAACCGGGATTGATTTGCAAAATCTTACTATTGTAGATACGCCGGATGTATTGCTTGTTGCGCAAAAAGGTAAATCTCAAAGGGTAAAAGACATAGTGAACGAATTAAAAAAGAAAAAAAGAATAGAAGTTGCTGAAAACGTGACTATGTATCGGCCGTGGGGGAGTTACACCATTTTATCGGAAGGCGAAGGCTATAAAGTAAAAAAAATCTGTGTAAACCCAGGCCAAAGCTTAAGCTTGCAAATGCATTATCATCGTAGTGAACATTGGACTGTTATTAGTGGAACAGGACAGTTAACATTAGATGATAAAACAATTATTTTCAGGGAAAATGAAAGTACATTTATTCCTATCGGAACTCGACATCGATTGGGGAATCCCGGAAAAATACCACTTTATATTATCGAAGTTCAAATAGGTAAATACCTAGGAGAAGATGATATTGTACGATTTGAAGATAAATATGGGAGAAAAAGTTAAATGAAAATAGCTGTTGTATGCGATTGGCTAGTAACATATGCTGGGGCAGAAAAAGTGCTTGAGCAGATTTTGAATATCTTCCCAGAGGCAGATTTGTTTGCAGTTGTAGATTTTTTACCAGAAAATCAACGTGATTTCATTCAGAAAAAAAAAGTTACTACAACTTTTATTCAACATATGCCAAGAGCAAGAAAAAAATATAGAAATTACTTACCATTTATGCCAATTGCGATAGAGCAATTGGACTTATCTGCTTATGACGTAGTAATTTCAAGCTCTCATTGTGTAGCGAAAGGTGTCCTTACGGGACCAAACCAAATTCATATTTCATATGTCCATTCCCCTATTCGCTATGCATGGGATTTACAGCATCAATATTTACGTGAAGCTGGATTAACGCATGGATTTAAAAGTAAAATAGCCAGATTGATTATGCATTATATGAGAATTTGGGATACACGGACCAGTAATGGTGTAGATTACGTTATTGCTAATTCGCATTTTATTGCAAAGCGAATATGGAAATGCTACCGACGTAAAGCTACAGTCATTTATCCGCCAGTAGATATCGAAAAATTTGAATATTGTGAAGATAAAGAAGATTACTATGTTACAGCTTCTCGTATGGTTCCTTATAAAAAAATGGATATTATTGTAGAAGCTTTTTCTCAAATGCCAGATAAAAGGCTGATTGTCATTGGCGATGGCCCGGATTTTGAGAAAATAAAGAAAAAAGCAGGACCCAATATTTCTTTATTGGGCTTTGCTCCTGATGAAGTTCTTAAAGATAAAATGCAACATGCTAAGGCATTTGTTTTTGCCGCTGAAGAAGATTTTGGCATTACACCTGTTGAGGCACAGGCATGTGGAACACCAGTTATTGCGTATGGCAAGGGGGGCTCGTTGGAAACCGTGAAGGGAATCGGAATTAGTAAAGATCCTACAGGAATTTTCTTTTATAATCAAAAGGCGTCAGATATTATCAGTGCTGTTTCTGAGTTTGAACTAGAAGTAAGTCAAATTTCGTATAAAAATTGTCGAAAACAAGCAGAAAATTTTTCAAGTCAAATTTTTAGAGATAATTTGAAAAATTTTATAAATTGCATTTTAGAAGGTTGAAAATATTAGATTCTATAATATTTATACATTAGGAGATATATAATTTTGAATAAGTTAGGCGTAATTTGTAATAATTTTGGTGCCCATTATGATGGAATCGGAGATTATTCTTCAATAGTGTATCTGAATTTTAGCTCTAAAACTTCAGTTAAAATATATACAGCGAAATGCAATAGGCATTCCCCGCTTAAAAGAATCGCAAATCTTGGAATGACAAAAGCTATTTGTTCCTCATTTCCAGATATTGTTTTTAAACGTATCGATAAAATTATTATTGAATATCCGTTTATTGAATGGAATCCACTGATTGCATTAGCATTTGTTTCATTAAAATTATTAACCATATTTTTTAACGTTGAATTGCTTTCATCTATTCATGAATTCAAACGAGTTAATCCCTTAAGAAAAATAATTACTGTATTTTTAGTTATTTTATCTAATCGTGTTTTTATTACGTCTTATGAAAATAAAGTATTATTAGAAAAATTTAATCCTAACACTATAAAAATTGAAATTCCCAGTAATATTAGAATATGTGAAAATGCAATAAAAAAAAATGACTTTGTATATTTTGGGTTAGTGAATCCTTCAAAAGCTTTTAAAGAAATGATATTAGGGTGGAATATTTTTAATAACTCTGGTCAATATAATTTCTATATTCTAACGGCGTCAGAAATAAAAGATTTAAGTAATTACAAAAACGTAAATGTATTTGTTAATGCAGATGAAAATGTGGTTTCACAAATTATGGCTAGTTGTAAATTTACTGTTTTGCCTATCCGACCTGAAGTTGATGAAAAAAATGGAACTTTTAAAACATCATGTATTGCAGGGAATATTGCTGTTGGTCATTTTTGTAATCAATATCGTAAATTACCGTTTATTATTGAAATGAATAATTATAAAGTACAATCATTTGTCGAATCATTTCAACAATGCATAAAGTTAGGCGAAAATGATATTAAAAATAAGGAGAATTTAGCGAAGAAATTTGGAGAAAAATTTAATCCTATATTCGCTAGCCAAAATCTTGAAAATCTTATTTTTAAATAAATTATATTGCTAACTCTATTAAATTTTAATGTCTAAAATACAATAATGCAATTTTTAGTAAATTAAGGTTAAATACAATGGAAAAAGTTTATATTATAGTGTTAAATTATAATAATCCGAATGATACAATAAACTGCTTAGAAAGTATACGCCAGCTAAATTACTCTAACTTTCAAGTTATTGTATGTGATAATGGATCTTCTGATAATTCTAGTAAAATTATTTCACGTTGGTGTTACAATAATGGAAATAAATTTTCATTTATTGAGATAGGGGAAAACAGAGGATATGCAGGTGGAAATAATGTAGGTATTCGGTATGCACAACAACAAGGTGATATGGATTACGTGTGGATATTAAATAATGATACTATTGTTGATCCTAATTCTCTTATAGTTATGATTAATAAATTTAGAAACAATTCCAATATTGGAATCTGCGGATCCAAATTGATTTATGAATGGGATAGAAGCAAGATTCAAGGATATGGTGGAAAAATTAATAAGTTTTTTGGTACAGCTACACATATCACTAGAATCAAAAATCTTAATAAAATAGACTATGTAATTGGCGCATCTATGTTGCTTTCTAAGGCTTTTATAGATAGAGTTGGCCTTTTTTGCGAAGATTATTTTCTCTACTATGAAGAAGCTGATTTAGCATACAGAGCTAAAGGAATCTTTAAGATGGATTGTGCGGTAGATAGTTTGGTTTTCCATAAAGAAGGATCTTCTACTAAATCAAATATGAAAAATAAAAATAATAAAAGTTTGATAGCTGATTATTATGGTATTAGAAGTAGAATTTTATTTATGAAAAAATTTTATCCATCAAGAATGCCTTTGGTTTACTTTGGCTTAATTATTTCGATTGTAAACCGAATACGGCGGAGACAATTTGACAGAATTCCTATGATATTTCATTTAATGCTTAATCCCTATGATGACTTTAATAATTATAAATGACGATTAATACTGTTGGAGGCACATGTAACATGAAAGGTATAATATTGGCTGGTGGCAGCGGGACGCGCTTATATCCATTAACAATGGTAACATCAAAACAGCTACTTCCAGTGTATGACAAACCTATGATTTTTTATCCTTTATCGACGTTGATGCTGGCAGGTATCCGGGATATTCTGATTATTTCTACGCCTGTGGATTTACCGAATTTTAAACGGCTCTTGGGAGATGGGTCCCGCTATGGTATCCATTTAAGTTATAAGGTACAGCCGTCGCCGGATGGGTTGGCCCAGGCCTTTATTTTAGGTGAAGAATTCATTGATGGAGAACCGTGTGCCATGATTCTGGGCGACAATATTTTTTATGGTGCCGGGCTGACCCGCCATTTACAGCAGGCTGCTGCCAATACGGAAGGAGCTACGGTATTCGGTTATTATGTCGACGACCCGGAACGGTTTGGCGTCATTGAGTTCGATGACCAAGGCAAGGCGATTTCTATTGAAGAAAAACCAGAACGTCCTAAGACGAATTATGCCGTCACCGGACTGTATTTTTATGATCAACATGTTTGTGAATACGCCAAACAAGTTAAACCCTCGGCGCGGGGCGAATTGGAGATTACCGATTTGAATAAGATATACCTGGAAAAGGGTAATCTCAACGTTGTAACGCTGGGGCGGGGCTATGCCTGGCTCGATACGGGGACGGTCAATAGCCTGAGCGAAGCCTCGAATTTCGTCAAAGCCGTAGAAACCAGAGCCGGCATCCAAATCGCCGCACTCGAAGACATCGCCTATGGCCACGGCTGGATCGACAAAGCCACCCTCATGGAAAGCGCCATCAAATATGGCAAGAGCCCGTACGGACAGTATCTGAAGAAAGTCGCAGAAGGACGATTCCTAAAAGATAGTTAATAGTTTGTAGTTTTTAGTTTGTAGTGGATGAAACGATTTTTGAGAGAGGAGTGCTGGCTATGCCTTTACGCCGTTTTCAAGATTTGATTGTGTGGAAGAAAGCGATGCAATTAACGAGTGAAACCTACAGACTAGTGAAGAAATTACCTAATGAAGAACGGTATGCCTTATCTGATCAAATGAGGCGAGCTGCTGTTTCGATTCCTTCAAATATTGCAGAAGGCCAGGCGAGACACACAAAACGAGAATTCATTCAATTTTTACATATAGCGAAAGGTTCCAATGCTGAATTGATGACTCAATATTTGATTTGTGTTAATTTAAAATATTTTACAATGGAGGAGCTTCAAAACGCTATCGACTTATGTGATGAAGTGGAGCGCCTGCTTTGTGGATTAATCAAGCGATTGAGATTATCCGCTATAGCCAATGAATGATGTTTTCTACAAACTACAAACTGCAAACTATAAACTGAGGATTTTCGTATTTTGTATAAAAGGAGTGAACCTTAGAATGAACATCATCATCACCGGCGGGGCCGGGTTTATTGGATCAAATTTTGTGTTTCATATGTTGAGGGAACACCCGCAGGACCGGGTAATTTGTTTGGATAAGTTGACGTATGCCGGGAATTTGTCTACGCTGGCACCAGTTATGGATCAGGATAATTTCCGCTTTGTCAAGGCTGATATTTGTGACCGCAAGGCGGTGTATCAGTTGTTTGAAGAGGAACATCCTGATGTGGTCGTCAATTTTGCGGCTGAATCGCATGTCGACCGGTCCATTGAAAATCCGGCGATTTTCTTGGAAACGAATATTATAGGGACGGCTGTTCTCATGGATGCCTGCCGCAAGTATGGTATCCAGCGCTATCATCAGATATCGACGGATGAAGTTTATGGCGATTTACCCTTAGACCGGCCGGATTTGTTCTTTACGGAAACGACGCCGATTCATACGTCCAGCCCTTATAGTTCCTCGAAAGCTTCGGCCGACCTCCTGGTCCTGGCCTATCATCGGACCTATGGTCTGCCTGTGACTATCAGCCGTTGTTCCAACAACTATGGACCATACCATTTTCCGGAAAAGCTGATTCCGCTTATGATTATCAACGCCCTACATGACAAGCCGCTGCCTGTCTATGGGGATGGGCTCAATGTCCGCGACTGGCTCTATGTTGAAGACCATTGCCGGGCTATCGACCTCATTCTCCAGAAGGGCCGTGTCGGCGAAGTTTATAACGTCGGCGGCCATAATGAAATGAGGAATATCGACATCGTCAAATTGATTTGTAAAGAATTGGGCAAGCCGGAAAGCCTCATCCAGCATGTCACCGACCGCAAAGGCCATGACCGCCGTTACGCCATTGACCCGACGAAAATCCATAACGAATTAGGCTGGCTCCCGGAAACGAAATTCGCCGACGGAATCAAGAAGACCATCCAGTGGTATCTGAACCATGAAGACTGGTGGCAACCGATTATCTCTGGCGATTATGCTATATATTATGATAGAATGTATAAAAATAGAAATTAAATTTTATTTAATGGAGATAGATTAAATGATATCGGTAGCCATGTGTACTTATAATGGCAGCAAATATCTTGCCGAACAGTTGAATAGTATTATTCATCAATCATTACAGCCAGATGAGATAGTTATATGTGACGACTGTTCTAAAGATAATACTGTAGTTATAGCAAAAGAAGTATTAAAAAATTGGAATGGACACTCGCAAATTATTGTGAATGAACACAATTTGGGTTTTATAAAAAACTTTGAAAAAGCAATAGGTCTTTGTCATGGCAACATTATATTTTTAAGTGATCAGGATGATGTGTGGAGTCCTGATAAAATCGAATTAATGGTTCGGGTTTTTGATGCTAATCCTAATGTTTTTCTTGTTTTTCATGATGCGGAAATTGTAGATTCCAAGTTAAATACACTCTATGAATCTTTTTGGAAAACAACGCTACATTTTGATTATAGAACGTTCCAAAATTTAAATTATACTCGTTTATATGAAAGCAATGTGGTGCAAGGAAGTGCATGTGCATTTCGGAGGGAAGTTTATAATAGAGCAATTCCATTTATAACTGAGGCTTTCCATGATGAATGGCTTGCTCTAGTTGCTTCAACGTTAGGCAAAATCTATGCGTTACCAAGAAATTTAATGAAATATAGGCAGGATAATAATGCTTTAGGCGGATTGCCAACACCATTACGTTTAAAAGTATCTAATTTTATAAAAAAGTTGCCCAACAAATATTCACTTGATTTAAAAAACTTGAAGAATCGTCATACTTTAATGACTCATTTTGTTGATAGATATAAATCTGACTTAAATCCTAATACACTTGAGCTGGAAGAGTTTACATGGTATTTGGAAAAAAGGATTGATGCTCTACAGCATTTAAATTTGAAGAATATTTGTAGCTTTAAAAAGTATAAAAAATTTTATCCATTCGAAAACAGAGCATTCTTAATTTTTAGCAAAGATATATTAGAAATAGTTGGAATGAAAATTCTTAAATAGGAGATTATATACATGAAAGTTTTAGTGACAGGAATTAATGGACAACTGGGGCATGATGTGATGAATGAACTGGCATCCCGAGGATATGAAGGGGTAGGCAGTGATTTGACGCCGTCATATAGTGGAATAGCTGACGGAACAGCCGTAACCAAGATGCCCTATGCGTCGTTGGATATTACGGATGCACAAGCAGTAAAACAAGTTTTAGAGGAAGTACATCCTGATGCCGTTATACATTGCGCAGCCTGGACGGCTGTGGACATGGCAGAGGATGATGAAAATGTGGCTAAAGTCCGGGCGGTGAATGCCGGGGGTACACAGCATATTGCCGATGTCTGCAAAGCCTTGGATTGCAAAATGCTTTATCTCAGTACGGATTACGTATTCAATGGGCAGGGGACGCAACCGTGGCAGCCAGACTGCAAGGATTACCAGCCCCTCAATGTTTATGGCCAGACGAAACTTGAAGGGGAATTGGCTGTATCGCAGACGCTGGAAAAATATTTTATCGTCCGTATTGCTTGGGTATTTGGTCAAAATGGCAAGAATTTTGTCAAGACTATGCTTAATGTCGGCAAGACCCATGATACGGTCCGCGTCGTCAATGACCAGATTGGAACACCGACATATACCTTTGATTTGGCCCGGTTGTTAGTGGATATGATTGAAACGGATAGATACGGCTATTACCATGCAACCAATGAAGGCGGCTATATTTCCTGGTATGACTTTACTTGCGAAATTTATCGTCAAGCCGACTATACGACGAAAGTCATCCCCGTTACGACCGAAGAATATGGCTTATCCAAAGCAGTCAGACCATTCAATAGCCGTCTGGACAAAAGCAAGCTGGTAAAAAATGGATTCACGCCATTATCAGACTGGAAAGATGCATTGGCAAGATACTTAAAAGCGTTGGGAATGGGACTAGTTTGACGTGTGACGATACTCTACGGGCTGATTTGAAGGTGAACGTGTGACGAGCATGCTTTCATGCGAACCAGATATACCAGGGAGCAATGTATAATTTTTGTGACTGTTGCTGCTCAGTGGTATTTGAGCACAAAGCGAGAATTGCGGTCTGCGAACTGCGGTCCTTAGAGGAGGTAAATTATGGGACAGATTAAGGTAGAAAAGAATGTTGGTGGGATTGAAGGGCTATGTGTGATTACGCCGACGGTACACGGTGATGCACGTGGTTATTTCATGGAAACGTATAACCAGAAGGATATGGAAGAAGCGGGATTTCACATCAACTTTGTCCAGGATAATCAGTCCATGTCGACGAAAGGAGTCTTGCGGGGTCTCCATTTCCAGAAGCATTTTCCGCAGTGCAAGCTCGTCCGTGCTGTCCGTGGCAGCGTTTTTGACGTAGCCGTTGATCTACGTCAGCATTCACAGAGCTATGGCAAATGGTACGGCGTAGAACTGACCGACGAAAACAAAAAGCAATTCCTCATTCCCGAAGGATTCGCCCATGGCTTCCTGGTCCTCAGCGATATAGCTGAATTCTGCTATAAAGTCAACGATTTCTGGCATCCCAATGATGAAGGCGGCATGGCCTGGAATGATCCGGAAATCGGCATCCAGTGGCCATATGTAAAAGGTAAGTATCAGGGAAATTGCTCTACCACAGGGTATACTCTGGATGATGGCACACCGCTGAATCTTAGTGATAAAGATCAGAAATGGCTGGGATTGAAAGATACATTTAAGTTTTAAGATGATTTTGACATGAAGTATTTGATTATGAAGGAATAAATATGCAAAATAAAAAGCCGAATATCACTTACAATTTCATATTTAATCTTCTTAATCAAATATTGTCTGTTTTGATTCCTTGTGTAACAGTACCATATTTAGCGCGTACTTTGGGACCATCTAGTTTGGGTGAATATTCCTTCGCTTTTTCTTTGGTAACATATTTTTCACTTTTTACAAACCTAGGTATTGGTTTGTATGGTCAGAGACAGATTGCCTATTTAAGAAACCAACCTAGGTTAGAATATAGTAGAGCTTTTTGGGAAATGGTTATTCAGCGATTTTTTATTGGGATAAATTCGCTGATATTGTATTTCTTTATTATTGTTCGCTTAAGTGATAACTTTTTACTAAGTCTAGTTTTATGTTTGGAAATTATCAGTACTATGTTAGATATTTCATGGTTGTTTCAAGGATTTGAAAATTTCCAAATTATTGTTCTTCGTAATTTATTTGTTCGCCTGCTTTCGCTAATTTCTATTTTTGTCTTTGTTAGATCACCTGATGATGTAGTTATTTATGCAGCCATTCTTAGTTGTTCTAACCTTATTGGTTTTGCCAGTATGTGGTTTGCTGCAGGAAAGTATGTGCAATGGGTACCTTTCCGTATCTTACATATATTCTCGCATCTTCGAGGTTCTTTTTCTTTATATCTGCCACAGGTAGCTACACAAGTATATACGGTTCTAGACAGAACCATGCTTGGTATCATTGGCGAATCCAATTATGAAAATGGATACTACGATCAGTCATATAGAATTATTAATATTATTGTTATGGTTGTCACGGCCTTAGGACCCGTATTAATTCCTCGTATATCCAATTTATATTCAAAAGGAAACATGGAAAAGATACAGTTCTATATTGGTAAAAGTTTTTCGTTTTTATGGCTGATAAGTTTTCCAATTATTTTGGGACTTATATCAGTAGCTGATATTTTTGTTCCTGTCTTTTTTGGACCTGGATATGATAGAGTTATAATTATTTTACAAGTTTTTATAATCATAATTATTCCTATTGGAATAGGATGTAATATTGGGTTGCAATTTCTTATACCTACAGGTAGAGAAAATGATTTGACCAAATCTTATATACTAGGAGCTATTGTCAATTTTGTACTTAATTGTTTTGTTATTTCCAGATGGCAGGCGCTAGGAACTACAATGGCTTCTATAGCTGCTGAATTAATGGTTTCAGGCTACCAACTCCTAATTGTGCGCCATCAGCTCCCTGTCAAAAGTTATTTCGCATCAGCAAAGAATTACATAATTGCATCAGGCATAATGTATATTTGCCTATCCATTATGCCTAAAATTGATAATACATCATTATTTCTACAATTAGTATGTAAAATATGTGTTGGTGGATTGATTTATTTTATGGTACTTCTTTTACTTAGAGATTCCCTCGTTTTTGAAATTATTAAAAAAATACAGGCTTGGTTTAAAATACGATTATGATAAGCTTGACTGTATATATTTAGGAGTAAAGACAATGAAATTAGAAAAAGATACTATTTTTTTTGTTATATGTTTGTGTTTACCATTTATATTTATTCCTGCATTTTTGCGAATTCGACTCTTAGGTGGGCCAATAGGGACAGAGTTAATTGTTTGGCCTATTTTGCTGATGTTTGGATATACTTTTTATATCGTAAAGAAAGGAAATCAGAAGTTTTATCATCATACATATTTTATATGCTTTATCGTTATATATATTGTATACAGCCTTTTAGATTTACTTCATGGATTTACTATCTATCCTTTTTGGAATCTAATTCTTCAAGGCCCTATAGATCAAATAGAGAAGTTGCCTAAGGTGCTCTCCTTTCTACAGAGTCATTCTATAGGTGTTACACAAAAATCTTTAACTGAAATATGGCTGGCGTTGCGTCTAGTTAAAAGCAATATTTTAGATTGCTTTTATTTTTTCTTTTTTTCTTACGTAGTTTATTGCTGGTACAAAGGTAATCCTAGTCGTGGAATCTTTATTTTAAAAAAATCGATTACTATTATTATTTGGATTATTAGTTTTTATTCTGCGTTTGAAATTCTGTCCTTTTTCGGAATTGATTTAGGAAAACAGTTTTTAGTTACTGTTAACCCATTCCTTCATTCAATTAAAGCAAATTTTGGATGGTGGCCTCCGTTACTCTGGCCAGGAAGAGTCAGGTCTATTTTTCCTGAGCCGTCATATTTTGGGATGTATGCAGCATTCTGCGTTCCCTTTCTATATTCAAGTTACTTAAATCATGAAAGTGTAAAAATTAATTTAGTTCAGATATTTTTAATTGATTTTCTGATATTTTTAAGCTTATCAAAGACTAGTAGTGTGCTACTTCTTTTTGAAACGAGTTTATTTTTCCTTTATATTTTATTCAAAAGAAATAGATCTAATATCGTTAAATTTCTAGTAATATTTTTTGTAATTCTGGTTTCTTTTCTTTCTAGTTTATTATGCATGCATTATTACATATCGAATTCACCGGAGAAAGTACAGTCCCAGGAGGAAGTTCAATCCAATAATGTATCAGTGCGTTCATATGTAGAAGATAATGTTGCCGGAGCAATGAATCAGTCTGTCGGAAGCAATAAAGCTAGATTTGCAGTCATTAATAGTGAATTAAAAACATTTAAAGAAAATCCTTTGTTGGGAGTTGGTAAGGGATTGGGAGTTGCATATAATTCCTATAATTTACGGGAAGTTCAACATGAAATTCCTGAACTTAAAAATTGTATAGCTCTCCAAGAGAAGGAAGGAATCCTTAAGACTGGATTTCCTACACCTAGTGAATATAGTAAAAGATTGTCAGAAGAAGGTGTGTTGGGAACTTTCGTTTATTTCTTTCCTATTCTTGTACTATTTATTCTAATTGTTAAAAAAAGGCATAAGTTGTTTAAAAGTACAAATATCGTCAATGATGAAGCAGCAACATATATTTCATTATGTGCCTGCTTAATTTCTGGAGGAAGTGGCCTGTTAACTGTTTTTCAGTGTTACTGGCTTCTTTTAGGGCTATCTTATGCTTATATTTTGCATAACGATTCAGATGACAAACCTGTTTGATTTAAATATTTTATTTAGATGAAGTCATTTCCATAAAATTCGTAAATCTGTTATTTACACAACAGCAGTTTATAACTTTTTGAACAAATAAATATCGCGTAACCACACTTTGAAGTATAATGAATCTGCTAAAACACATCATCTCAAAGGAGTTACGCGATGAATTCATTATACCTCGAAAATTCGATTATTGGTAGCCTGTTTCGTTTCTTTTCTACATATTTTTCTACGGCGACACGGCCAACGCGATTCCTACTGACCTGGTTGGTCATCGCTCAGGTAGCCTTGCAGGCCTTCCCGTTTCTTCGCTTTCTTCATCGGAATTTCTTGTCCCAGGTGACGCATCGCTGCTTAAATAGTTATTACCGGGCGCTTCAGAACGAAACGGTGACGAGCCGTTCTCTCCGCCTGCAAACAGCGGAATTGGCTTGCAGCCTGATTCCGGCGGCCTTACAGAATGAACCGGTCTTTCTCAGTGTCGATGATACGACGGTACCGAAATTCGGCAAGAAGTTCGATGCTGTTTCTCTGTTGCATGACCATGCCTGCCATACAGGCAAGCCTTACGTAAATGGTCATTGCTTCGTCAGTCTGACGCTGAGTGTCCCTGTCCTGAACCAACATGAAGGCAAAGCCCCGCACATCCGCTATTTAG
>ERZ791917.1142-NODE-1142-length-16761-cov-3.403089_pt1 | contig 16761 bp, 25 predicted proteins | sample MGYA00510138_ERZ791917 | MGnify/ENA primary metagenome ERZ791917 (study PRJEB30046, sample SAMN00792102) | human gut metagenome | study: EMG produced TPA metagenomics assembly of the A metagenome-wide association study of gut microbiota in type 2...
TTTTCGGTAGTGTGCTAATTATAGCATATCACCCACCTTTTGTGCAGAGGTTCCTAAGATCATATAAAGCGGCAGCCGTAACACCAGATAAAATACTATAAATCTCGGCAGATATATCTATGCTCCCGCGTTCTAGTCGGGCCGAAGTCGTCACCTTCACTGGTGAATTCACGTACCTTCTAAGATCATGTCCAGTTGAAGCAAAATAACCTGCAGAAATGAGAATTTTTGCGAAGCCTTGCAGTGATTTTCCTAAATTTAAAAGATCGATTGTATGGGGGCCATACCTCAGACCTTCAAAATGAATAACGACCTCTACGGCATTTTTCCCAAATCTCTTTTCTTTCATTGCTCATTTCCTTTTAGTCGTACCTTTTTAGGTTCAACGAATTAACCATACGTCCAAACACGATTATTCTGCTTTCGACCTCAGCAAGCCGAATTTCAAACGGGTCATACAGGCGATTGTCAGAAATAAAACGGAGACTGCCTGGCACACGTTGCACCCGTTTCAAATAAAGATCGTTATCAATGAGTACGCAGAAAACACCGTCACGCTTAGTAATCTCAGTATCAAACCTATCAATTACAACTAAGTCCCCATTCTTCAGAGTTGGCTCCATTGAATCCCCTGCGGCCGTGATGATTTCATATCCATTCTCGCGGATCTGATTGATGTTTTCTTTGAACCAAACACGTGAGACGCCCATGAGGTCTACATAGGCCTCATCCTCATAATTTTGTACTCCCGCTGCACCGCAGCAGGCAGAAACATTCAGGCGCCGCAAATAGATCAAATCATCTTCTTCCGGGAACGCCTCATTACTATGGTCTGCATCCATCCAACCGTACCCTAAGGACAACTGATCTTCCAAAGACCTAGCAATTTTGTCTCCCATGTTTTTTGGATTACCAGTCTTTGTATCCTTAGCTTGATTCAATATTTGACCAAGGGTTGCATCAGATTTTTTGCGTCCTAGCTTCTCGTTGAGCTTAACTAAGCTGCCTTCACGCTCAACCAAAAGGCGTAGGTTCTCACGCCTGTTCTGTTTTACATCACGCATGATTCTCTCCTTAGCTTGATAGTGAAATATTAATCTTCACTATTATCAATCATTAGTGTTACACTATCTATTATTTATTAACGTTTCACTATTGCCATGAACGCACTTGATAGTTTTTTACGACAACAGAAAAGAGGTGCTGCCGCTGACTTGGCGCGTCGTATCAACGTTCCTGCTGTGCTTATTTCTCAGTGGCGTCATTCTGTACAGCGTGTTCCGGAAGACAAGTGTTTGATGATCGAAAGCGCAACAGAAGGAAGAGTCAGGTGTGAAGACCTTCGGCCGGACATTCCTTGGTTTGTTATTCGAGGCAAAAAATGAGCTTTTCTGCAATTCGCTGGGCACTCGCACAGGATTCTCTTGATGACCCAAGAGAAGCCCTGCTTCTTGTCGTGCTTGCGGATTATCACAACGACAAAACAGGTCAGTGCAATCCATCCAGAGATACTCTTAAGAAGCGAGCCAGGATCGGAAACAACAACACGCTCACTGCGAAACTTTCTACCTTGCAGAAAAAAGGGCTCATTGCTGTTTATTCGCAAAATGGCAAGAGCAACTGTTATCGCCTAAAACTTGAAAGTACGCTCGAAACAGAATCACCACCTAGTTCAGAACTGAACCACCTACCTAGTTCAGAACTGAACCAGGTTCAAAACTGCACCAGGTTCAGAACTGAACCACCACCTAGTTCAGAACTGAACCACCTACCTAGTTCAGCAGTGAACCACGAACCTATTAATGAACCTATAAAGGAACCTATTAATAACTCTATAGAGAGCGCGCCTGATTTTTCTTTAACGGCTCCAGAGAAGACAACTATTTCCAAAACGGAAACAGTTGAGAAAAAAACAAAGCGCCCGAAGAAGGAAAAGGTGCCATGTCCTTATAACGAGGATGCCCCAATTCCGGAAGAGTTTTTGAAGATCGCTCAGAAGCACAACATTCAAGACCCACAGCAGTTGTTTTCAAAGATGGTCGCTTACTGCAAAGCCAATGGAAAACAGTACGCAGACTACAAAGCCGCATTCACCACATGGTGTCTGAATGAATCTAAGTGGCAGCAGCAGAAGCCGCCTAATCAAACCTCCAAACCCTTCGCCTACGAACCGCCTGGCGGATTCACGGATGAGTTCTACATGCAGGGATGCAAATTTGATAAAGACGGGAATTTAATACTATGAACGATACGAAAGAACCGAAAACCCAAGGCGTTATCCATTCAATCCTTGGTGTGATGACCAAGCGGCAGAGAGTCGTTAAATGTCCGGAGCACGGTTATTACTTGGCTGATGAAATTTGGGTAGGAGAAGAAATCAAATCTCAGAGCACCTGCCCTCAGTGCATAGAAGAACACCGTGAGGAATGGAAGGCCAAAGAAGAAGCATTCCGCAAGCAACAGGAAGAAGACGAGATTAAACGCCGCACAGAGGGAGCCAGAATCCCTTACGACTACCGGAGCAAGGACTTCTCCACTTTCAAGCCTGTAAACGAAACTCAGCAAAAGGCGCTTGTACTTGCTAAACGTTTCGTGAAAGGTTTTGAAAAGGCGTGGCAGGGCGGGTATGGCCTAATCTTTCTGGGCGCGTGTGGGACAGGAAAAACGCATCTTGCCTGCTCAGTCATGATCGAGCTGATCCGCAAGCACAAAGGATTTTTTCCGAAGTACTACCGAGCGGCAGAGATTTTCTCAGGCGTAAGGGATACGTACCGCAACGGCTCAAGCTCGTCTGAAGAAGAAGCGATTAATTTCTTCTCATACATTCAGCTCCTAGTGATTGATGAAATCGGTGTTCAAAAAGGCTCGGACGCTGAACGCCGGATTTTGTTCTCAATTCTTGAGAACCGAATGACTAACAAATATCCCACGATCCTAATCAGTAACTTAAACGCAGAAACCCTATCTGATCTCATTGGTGAGCGCCTTTACGACCGAATCAAAGCAAAGTGTGTGCCGGCTCTTTTTATGGGCGAATCAATGCGTAAACAGGCTACTGCTGATCTTTTCGATTGAGGAGCGGTATGTCTGATTCTGCATGGACGCTGCTGATGATCATGCTGGCGCCGGTGGTGTTTATCAACCTGGTGCTCTTCGGGTTGCTCGTGAGGGCAGCTCTTCAGATCAGTAAGGAAACCAAATTAACCGATCGGTTGAAAAGGAGTTAGAGCATGGACGCTATCCCATATTTTTGTTTGTACCTGAGCTCTTGTTGTTTTGTCGGTTGTTATTTGACAGGAAATGATATGCACTTCGATTTTGCCAATTTCCTCGCTCTTGTTGGTTGTTCCGGAGGAGCTCTTAGTCTCCTCGACTTTGCATGGTTCGCTTACTACGGATCGAATATTGACTACAGCTTGCCGTTTTTGGCGATGGTTGTAGCTGTCTGTTTCGTTTGCGCTTTCCGGAGAAAGTCTCAATGAGCGGGTGCTGCATGTACTGCAAGTTTGCTGAGAGCTACTGGATTGATCTGAAGGGGAACATTCGGCGGCCGCCTAAGTCTTCTTTCGGAGACATGAACATCTTCTGCCACCACCCGGACAAAGGCGCCGGCGTCGAATGCTACCCAATCTCATTCACACGGTGCTCGGTTTTTGAACGTGACACAGACGAGCGTATTGAACGCAGGAGAGCGTTTTTCTCGCAATTCGATAGATACCGCGTCCACGCTGAGTTAATCGCTCAGAGACGCTAGACGGCTGTTTAAACAACATTCAACCAATGGAGAAACCAAATGAAAGGCTATGAAATTCTCATTCTGATATTCAACATCATCACATTTGCTGTAGCAGTTGGCGCACTCGGTTTTTTTATGGATCTGCGCCTGGAGGTTCGAGGTCTCAGGCTTGAAGTTGAAATCATGGAAGACGAAAAAGAGAAGCTCAAGGCTGAAATCGACTTTCTGAAAAAGAACAACGACTAAGGAACTGGCATGGAGATTAGAGGATGAATGAGAGATTTGTCAAAAACTTTGTTGTTGCGTTTGCAAAAACCGCCGCCTGGTTTTGTGGAATGGGTCTGTTTTGGTGGTTTTTGTTGAACCTTCTAGATTATTTCCTCGGTCCGAAGGTGGCGTTTACCGCATTTTTGATTATTGCTGGGATTGGTTTTTGTTCAATGCTGGCTTATCTCAAAGCAAAAACGGAGGGCTAGGCAGTAATGGCAATGATGAGATTTTCAAGCGCTGACGATCCTGCGCTGAAGGCTTTACAGGAGAAGACGAAAAAGGGACCGATAAGACTTAAGCGCCTCAAACTTCCGGCATTTAACGTCAAAACAAGAGGCGGTTATGCCAAAGGCCGAATGAAAGCCGGAGAGCTCAACGAGACGGAAAAGAGGTATCGGGATTTTCTAGAGTCTGAGCGTTTCCACGGAAGAATTCAGGCTTGGTGGTTTGAATCAATCAAACTCAAGATTGCGGATCATGTCTGCTGGTATTGTCCTGATTTTCTCGTGCTGACCAACGAGGGCTTTATGGAGCTTCATGAGGTCAAAGGATCTCCGAAGTTTTTTGCTGATGATGCCAAGGTTAAAACCAAGGCATGCGCAACGAACTATCCGTTTCGAATGCTGGTGGTATACCCGACGGAATCAGGAGGATGGAAGTATCAGGAGTTCTGACTAGTGGAGCAACTGAGTTTTTGGCCTTTGCCCGAGCCGCTTGCTAAAAAGGCTCGGAAAAGAACCGGTGCAATAAGGCACTATAAATCTTCCGTGCCTGTGCATTGGTTTTCTGTGTTGCGCGATTTGATTTATGCAGGGAGGTCTCTGCGGCATATTGCAAGACAAGTAAATTTAAGCCGTTCCCAAATAGCCAGAATGTACAACGAGGGAACTGAACCAAAATTTGAAGCGGGAGAAAGGCTGTTGTGTTTGTGGATGACAGTGACAGGTAAAACAGAGGCTGAGATACCAAGGAGATCAAAGTATGACTGGAAACGCTAAATTGACTCCTAAACAGAAAAGATTTGTGGAAGAGTACGTTATTGACTGCAATGCTACTCAAGCCGCTATTCGCGCGGGTTACAGCCCAAAGACCGCCTATTCAATTGGACAAGAGAACCTGAAAAAACCTGAAGTCATGAAAGCCATTGCCGAAAAGCAAAAAAAGCTTTCTGAGAGGACAGAATACGACGCGTTGGCTTGGCGCAAAGACATGCTTGAATACAAAAAAACGCTGGAACAAAAAGTACTTCTCGGTGACGACGAAGCGGCAGTGGAAACATTTACAGATCCAACAAACTTAATGAAGTGCATGGATATGCTTGGCAAACATTTAGGCGCCTACAACAAAGACGAAAGTGAAAAAGACGGGATTGAGAAGGTCGCGGAGGCCCTGATGCGCATGGGAGATTCTAAGTGAGTGTTACTGATATGCTGATTAAGCTGGCCCGCAGGTGTACCAATGATCCTCTTTTGTTCGTGGAAAAATCTTTTGACTGGGGGCATGGAGAACTTCATGGCTTGGCCGGCCCCTAGCTTGGCAAAGAGATATTCTCGCTACAACGCGGGACGAACTCGCAAAAGGCGGAGAGTACGGTTCAGTCTTAAAGTCTGCTTTGCTGCGTATTGCAGTGGCTTCGGGACACGGTATTGGTAAAAGCTGCTTGGTTTCGTGGTTAATTTTGTGGGCAATGTGTACAGCAGCTGATACGCGCGGTGTAGTAACGGCTAATACGGATACCCAGCTCAGGACGAAAACATGGGCGGAATTATCCAAGTGGTACCGGCTTTGTTTCTTCCGCAGTTGGTTTACGTTGACAGCAACCAGTTTGCTCTCTAAACAGTCCGGCCATGAGAAGTCTTGGCGTATTGATGCGGTGCCGTGGAGTGAATCAAACCCTGAGGCCTTTGCGGGTTTGCACAACAAAGGAAGACGCCTTCTAATGGTATTTGATGAGGCCTCCGCAATTATCGATCAGATATGGGAAGTGGCAGAAGGTGCCATGACGGATAAGGATACTCAGATTCTCTGGTACTGTTTCGGGAACCCTACACGCTCGCAGGGAAGGTTCTTTGATTGTTTTAATCGCGAAAGAAGCCGCTGGATTACGAGGCAAATAGACTCACGGGATGTGGAGATCAGCAACAAAGATTTTATCTCTGATCTTCTTGAAAATTGGGGAGAGGATTCCGATTTCTTTAAAGTTCGTGTGAGGGGTGTTTTTCCGAGTGCGTCTGATGCTCAGTTCATTGGCAGGGATTTAGTGGATGCAGCCTACATCAGGGGCGGGAGTGGCCCTCGTTATGATCTTTGCGCGATGATAGGTGTGGACTTTGCGCGATTCGGGGACGACAGCACTGTGATTGCTACGAGGATCGGGCGGGACGCCACACTGCCCTTGAAGCGTTTTCACGGACTGCTGGGCAATGCAACGGTTGAAAGAGTACTGGATCATGTAATCGAGTTGGAACGCATGGGCTTTAGGAGCATTCACATCTTCGGAGATGACGGTGGATTAGGTGGTCCAATTCTTGACTTTCTAGAGCAGCGTACAAGCTGGCCGGTACATAAAATCAATTTTGGGTCGGAAGCTGATGACAAAACTCAGTTTGCCAATAAGCGCGCTGAAATGTGGTACCGGTTAAGAGACTGGCTGAAGACTGGGGCAATACCTCACGATGAGGCCTTAGCGTCTGACTTGACCGGGCCTGAATATGGGCATGACAACAAACAGAGACTGAGATTAGAGCGCAAAGAAGACATGAAAAAGCGCGGTTTGCCTTCTCCGGATGCAGCAGACGCACTTGCTCTTACGCTTGCGCTGAGGGTTGATGAGAGGGTGTATCAGCCACAAAGTCACTCGGAGTTTGCGGACATGACGTTTGATCCGTTTGGTTAAATGGCTCGGAAACGGGTCACTTGGTTATAAGAAACTGTCGGGAATAATTCTGAAAGGATTTTTCCGATATGTGTTTCAGCAAGCCTAAAGTTCAGGAAGTAGATACCTATGTTCCTGCTGTTGAAGAAACCGACTCTGGTGTAACTGCTGCACGTGATAATGAAAAACGTCGTCGGGCTAGTGCAAGCGGTCGGAAATCGACAATGCTCACTGGAGGGACTGGCTCAAGCGGCTCGGCTTCCAGCGGGAAAACTCTTTTGGGGCAATAAAAGTCTATGGCCCGAGGTCCTGCTAATCATTACGAAAGGCGACTCAGAGCGCTCAAAAATGAGCGTTCGACTTGGGAGCCGGACTGGAAAGATGTCAGCTCGTTTGTTGACCCTTACGGCACCCGCTTTCCCAATGAAAAAGTCAATGACGGCAGACGAAAGGATCAGAAAATCCTTAACAATACGGCTACGCTTTCCCTTAGAAATCTTCGAAGCGGCTTAATGGGCGGGCTGACTAATCCCGCTCAGCCTTGGTTTTCCCTGAGTCTCACGGATGCTGGTCGGACCAGACCTAAGCAGATTAAAGCGTGGCTGGAACAGTGTACGGACGTTATGAAAAGCGTCTTTGCGCAGTCCAACACTTACGGAGCCTTGCACACGGCTTACGGTCAGTTGGGGGCTTACGGTGTTGCCGCGGTTTTGGTCGATGAGAGCGATGATCCCGCAAAACCTCCTATTCGTCTTACGCCTTTCCCTATCGGCCAGTTCTATCTGGCCACGAATTCCGAAGGCAAGGTTGACTGCTGCTATCGTGAATTTGACATGACGGTACGACAGCTGGTCGAGCGGTTCGGTCTTGGAAATCTCAGAGAATGCACGAGACGGTTTTACGAACAGAAGAACTTTGACAAGTGGATCAAGGTTATTCACGTCATTGAACCTCGAAAGGAAAGGGACCCGGAAGGCAAGACAACTAAGGACATGCCTTTTGCTTCCGTCTACTTTGAAAAAGGAGGCTCTGAAGGCGAATATCTACAGGAGTCAGGTTACAAGGAGTTTCCGGTGCTATGTCCGAGGTGGGATGCAATCGGAGAAGACGTTTACGGGCGATCTCCTGCGATGATTTCCATCGGAGACATTAAGGCATTACAGGTGATGGAGCTGAGAAAGGCCGAGGCAGAAGCCAAACTTGTCAATCCTCCTATGGTGCTTATGGGTGAAATCATCGGTCAGAGGGTAGGACTTTCTCCCGGATACGTTAACCGGGTACCTACCTCCACCGGAGAATCGGGCTTTAAACCGGTCTATGAAATCAATCCGAGGCTTCAAGAGCTGATTGCTGATATTCAGTCGGTAGAAGAACGGATTAAACGAGCCTTTTTTGAAGATCTATTTTTGATGGTTGCGCAACTTGATAACGTTCGCACAGCCACGGAAATTGTGGAGCGCAAAGCTGAAAAACTTCTCATGCTTGGCCCGGTGATCCAGTCGCTTGAGCAAGAGCTTTTGGATCCACTTATCAAAAGAACTTTTCGTATCCTTTTTGAGCAGGGAAAGTTTGATGAACTGCCGTCCGGTATCGAGTTATCGGAGAACAGTCTGATGGTGGCTTATGAATCCCCGCTTGCAGCAAGTCAGAAAGCGCAGTCAGTAGGGCATATCGAGGCCTTTATGAATCTGGTGGGTCCGATTATCAACATGTCCCAGGACACTCTTTTGAGAGTGAACTTTGAGGAGTTGGTAAAAGAAATTGCTTACAAAACAGGCGTGACGGTTAACGCAGTCAGAGACGATGCCGAGGTACAGCGTCTTAAGGAACAACAGGCGCAAGCCGCAGCCGCTCAGCAGCAAGGAGAACAGGCAATGCAGGCAGCACAAGGGGCGAAACTTTTAAGCGAGGCTCAGATTCAGGGAGATAACGCCTTAGGCGCCATGCTCGGACAAACAGGAATCAGATGATGGAAAGGGGAGACAACCGGTTTAATGAATCACTGAAAGCGGTGATCGCAACGCCTGAGGGGCGCTGTGTATTGGAAACGATTCTGAATGTGTGCGGCACTGAAGTAAGTGTTTACTCAAAAGATTCTTCCGTGAGAGATTACCACCTGGGGAGACAGGCTATAGGAATGCAGCTGGCTCAGGCGATTCGAGAGCTTGAGTCCAAGGCTTGGCCGAAGTTTTTAATTGATTGTGAGGATGACAATGAGCGATATGACGAAAACCGAGAATCCGACCAATGAAGCAGAGTCGGAGAACAAAGCCGGAGAGGAAAAGCAAAGCTCTCTTCTTTCCGGATCCGGTGACGGTGAAGAAAAGAACGAGGGAACGCAAAAGGAAGAGGGGGGGGCAAAAGCGAAGGCGAAAAGGACAACTCTCAGACTGAAGAAACGGTCGTCCCTGAAAAGTACGACATTAAAGTTCCCGAAGGAATGAGCATTGATGCCGAGGCGCTGGAGCAATTCACACCGATAGCCAAAGAGCTGAAGCTCTCAAATGAACAGGCTCAAAGGCTTGCGGATATTTACGCGGCTCGTCAGGACGCCTCTTTGAAAGCTCAGAGAGAAGCGTATACGAAAACGGTCGAAGGCTGGATCAAGGAGGTCAAGGCTGACAAAGAGATCGGCGGAACGAACCTGCCGATAACTCAGGCAACCTGCAAAAAGGCTTTGACGACTTATGACCCTGACGGGGAATTTATGAAACTGATGGATGCTTCCGGTTTCGGTAATCATCCAGCGGTACTCCGTTTTGTCAATCGCGTTGGCAAATCGGTTAAGGAAGATCAGGGCGTGAAGGCTAAGGCCTCTGCTCCTAAAGAACGCGATATCAACAAAATTTTGTACGGAGAATAAAGTATGGCTGCATTAGCTGATAGAAATCTGACATTGGCTGACTGGGCTTCCCGCAAAGACCCGGATGGAAAAATGATGGTGATCACTGAGCTCCTGAATCTCAATGATCGGCTTTTGGACGACATCGTATGGCGTGAAGCCAACGGAGTGCAAAAACATATTGGTTCAGTTCGTACCGGGTTGCCAGATGTTTACTTCCGCGTTTTAAATCAGGGTGTGCCGGTTTCTAAATCCACGACCGCCAAGGTTGAAGAAGTCATGAGCGCGATTGAGTCCCGCTCTGATATCGATGTCCGCTTGATTAAACTCAACGGTTCTGATCCGAACTTTCGCGCTTCTGAGGATTTGGCCTTTATCGAAGCCATGCGCCAGAAGATGCTTTACAACATGATTTATGGTAATCCGAAGAAGGATCCAGAAAATTTCATCGGGCTGCATCTGAGGTACAACGATCCGAAGGCACGTAACCATGTCATGGTCATTGATGCGGATAAAACTGCTAAGACCGGCAGCAATTATGCCTCTATTTATCTGCCCGTCTGGGGAGATCAAACTGTGCACGGCTTATTCCCGAAGGGTTCGTCGGTCGGTCTACAACACCAGAACCTCGGAGAAAACGATGCATTGGATGCAAACGGCAATAAATTTAGAGCAGTTTCTTCTCTCTTTAGTTGGGAAGCCGGTTTACACGTCGTGGATTGGGAGTCCTGCGGCCGCATTGCAAACATTAGTTTAGCCAAACTCGAAAGCGGCGATATCAATCTGATTCATTTACTCATTGATTTAACGGAACGCATTGAAAAACAGTCCATGGGTAAGCCCGTGATTTACTGCCCGCGTTCTGTACGCACTTACTTGAGAAAACAGGTGCTCGCAAAAAATAACGTCAATCTCACATGGGACACTGCGGCAGGAAAACGCGTTTTGGCCTTTGATGGTATTGAAATTCAACCGCTTAAGGCTTTGGAATTTAATGAGCCAGCCTACGATCCGACCAAGGTAGCCGCTTAAAGGAGGAAAAAATGTTGCTTGATGCATTAAACAGATTTTCAGATAAACAGGCAGTTACAGCAACTGCCGTATCTACCAATGTTATAGATCTTGGAGCAGAGCGTGACTTGGCTGTACACAGTTCTTTAGAGGTGGTTGTTATTCCGTGTACTGCCACCGGAGCAGATCTTACCGGTGCTGCGACAGTCTCGGTTTCTGTCGAGACGAGTGCTACCGAAGAGTTTACGACTTCTAAAACTTTGGTTACCACGGCAGCCCTTAGCGCGGATGATCTCAATAAGGGGGCGTTTGGCATCAAGCTTCCTTACGGAGGTCAGAGGTTCTTACGTTTGAAATACACACTCGCAGGCGCAGAGGGCGCCTCGCTCACGGGGCTTTTAATTACCTCGGGCCTTACCATTGCCACGCCGCATGACATTCACTATCCACGTGCCATGCACAGTTAGTTTCTAACACAGAATTTTTCTCCTTGGGGATGAGGTTTTTGGGGGCTATGTGCCCCCGCTTTTTTAGGATCGGAACGTGCAGAGCAAAATCAACATAGCCAATAACGCCTTAATGCGCATTGGAAACACTCGATTTATTGAGAGTCTTACATCCGCGCAAAACGAAGCGATTGTGATTAACCGAGTGTTTGATGCGGTGCGTCAAAGGCTCATTCGCAGACTTCCTTGGCCGTTTGCAAGACAGGTGGTGACACTGGGGCTGACAACAAAAGAAATTCCTGGTTGGCGTTTTTGCTATCGGTACCCGTCTCAGGCTTTGAGAATATTCAATGTGTGCGGTACAGAGGATTTGCGCTGGGAGTGGTGGCCTTTGCCAGGGGAGTGTCCCGCCTACGAGATGCAGAAGGTTGACGGAACCGAGGTTGTTGCAACAAACAAAGTTCAAGCGAAAGCTTTGATTGTTACTGATGTGGATGACACCACGGACTTAGACCCTTTGTTTGAGGATGCTTTGATTTGGGCGCTTGCTTGCGAGGTTGCGGCACCTTTGGCCGGAAGTTCTCAGCTAGTGCAGACAGCAACGGATGCAGCGGCAAGAGCCTACGATGTGGCTCGTGCAGCATCCTTGAGCGAAAGAGAAGAATACCCGGCTCCGATTCCTGAGTTTGTGAGGGCCAGATTATGAGCGAATTATTTCAGCCTTCATTTGCGGCCGGAGAATTAAGCCCAGCACTTGCCGGGCGAATTGATCTTGCTAAGTACCAGAGCGGATTGGAAACGTGCCGCAACTTTCTCGTGCAGGCTTACGGAGGAGTCGCCAATCGTCCGGGTACAGTTTTTGTTTGCGAAGGAAACAATCACTCGGTGCCTGACTTCCTGATGCCGTTCCGCTGGGGTGATGGGCAAAACTATATCCTTGTACTTGGCAACAAAACCATGAAGATTGTCTACAAGGGCTCCGAAATCAAGGACTCTTCCGGTAATGTTTTGAAAGTTTCAACGCCTTGGAGTTCGGCTGATACCTTTGATCTTCACTGGGCGCAGTCCGCCGATATTGTCACCGTCGTTCATCCGAAATATCCACCGTATCAGATTAAGCGATATGCACACAATCAATGGGCAATTGAAAAATACGCTCCGGTTAACGGCCCGTTTGAAGATGTCAATATTGACGCTTCAAAGACATTTTCTGCGAGCGCTTCGGAAGGCAATATCACCGTTACGGCAAACTTTGACGCCTTTAGTAGTTTGGATGTTGGAAGAGATATCTACTTTGAAATTCAGGATTGGGGCTTTTATAAAAGCTGGCAGTCCGGCAGAGAAGTGAATGTCGGAGATCTTGTTGTCAGTAACTCCAAGATATATAAAGCAATTGAACTATCTGGCGGTGCTGGGGGAAAAGTCACAAAAACTGGAGGCACAGCTCCTGACCACGACGAAGGCAGTGCATGGGATGGAACAGGGCGAGCGAACGACGGAGATGATAAAACTTCTTACGGGGTTAAATGGCAGTTTGTATGCACAGGAATCGGGATCGCTCGTATAACTTCCGTCATAAATTCCCGTACTGTGAATGCATCAGTGAACCAGAGAATTGCTGAATGCAATGCAGGATGTTCAACTTATAAGTGGGCTATGTCCGTGTGGTGTGAGAAAAACGGATATCCCTCAGCGGTAGGGTACTTTCAGCAGAGAATGATCTTTGCGGGTTCTACTCAGTACCCTCAAACCGTATGGATGACAAAAACAGGCAGTTACTACGATTTCGGAGTGGAACTTCCGAGCACCGATGAGGATGCCATCTCAGTAACGATTGCGGCTTCTCAGGTTAACCCCGTACGCCACATTCTTTCTCTGCGCTCTTTGCTTTTGATGACGAGTACTTCGGAGTGGTCTGTCGCCAACTCCGATGATACGGTTACAGCCTCCACTATCAATATGCAGGTGCAGTCTTACCGAGGTTCTTCAAACTTGTCTCCGTTGACGGTCGGCAATATGGCGCTGGTTGTACAGTCAAAGGGGCGTTCCGTACGAGATGTTGGTTACGACTGGTCAAGTGATTCCTTCACAGGTAATGACCTCTGTGTGCTTGCAGATCACCTCTTTACAGGCAAGAAGATTAAGGATTGGGACTTTGCTCAGTCTCCCTATTCGATTGCCTGGTGCGTAAGAAGTGACGGAGTTCTGCTTGGACTTACCTATATGCGGGAACATGAAGTCTTTGCATGGCATCGGCACGATACTCAAGGCAAATTTGAATCTGTCTGCGTGATTGATGAAAACGATGAAGACCGAGCCTATTTTGAAGTATGTCGGACGGTCAACGGACAAAACCGCCGCTACATTGAATACTTTGCTCCTAGGGATGGCGTTTCATTGGAAGAGAGCATCTTTCTTGATTCGTGCCTGTCTTACTCCGGCAGCCCTGCTACAACCTTAAGCGGTTTGTCCCACCTCGAGGGGATGACGGTAGGGGTTTTAGCTGACGGCTCTGTGCATCCTGACTGTGTAGTCGAGAACGGTTCTATTACGCTTAATCACTCAGCTTCTTTGGTGAGAGTCGGACTTCGCTATGAAAGCGAATTAAAAACCCTGCGCCTTTCTGCTCAGGACGGAAGCATATTTGGAAAGAAAGCCCTGCTTCGAAGTGTCCGCATACTTACGAGGGATACGCGCGGTCTTTGGGCTGGTAATGACTGGGAACACCTTTTTGAAGTCAAGCAAAGAAGTAATGAGCCTTACGGTTCTCCTATTGCTTTGAAGTCAGGCTGGTTTGATCTTGGGATTGCCGCTTCCTGGACCAAGGAGGCTCAGCTCTGTATTCGCCAAAGGGATCCTCTTCCTGCAACGATTCTCTCTGTAATGCCGGATGCGGAGATAACACGATGACGGTTTACAGAATTGTTCCTGCCGAGATAGGACACGTCAGAGAAATTCTTCCGAACCTAAGAAAAGCGGACATTGTGGAAGGAGAAATAGCAACAGGGCTGTCAGCAGAGGAAGCGCTTACTGACTCGGTAATGCTTTCTTACGAGGCGATAGCCGCTTATGCCGATGACTGCTTGGTGATGCTTGCAGGCGTTGCTCCTGTATCTCTGACTTCTTCTGTTGCCCGTCCTTGGATGGTGGGGACTGATGAACTTTCTAAACATGCTTTCAGGCTCTGCAAAGAGAATCGCTGCTACGTGAAAAAGTGGCTTGCTTGGTTCTCTTATTTGGAGAACTGGGTGGATGCCGAAAACAAGCCTGCTCTCAAGTGGCTTAAATGGCTCGGTTTTGAACTCGAGGATCCGATACCTTGGGGAAATTCGGGGCACTTCTTTATTCGATTTCATCAGGAGGCTAAACTATGTGCGTCGTAACAGGAGCGGCGGCAGGAGCAGCAACCGCCGGAGCAGCTGCCGCATCGAGTGCAGCCGCAACCACAGCCACAGCTGCGACAACTTCTTGGCTGACCTACGCGGGTTTGGCTGCAAGCCTCGCGGGTGCAGGGGTTGGAGCCTACAGCTCTTATCAACAAGGGAAATCTGCCGAGGCTCAGGCGGAATATAACGCGAAGCAGGCAGAAGCTCAGGCAGCAGATGCACAACTGCGGGGCGGTATTGAAGCCAATCAGAAAAGGCAGGAAGTCCGACGAGCTATAGCCTCTCAGCAGACTCAGTTAGCCGCAAACGGCGTAGAAACTTCCTCCGGCTCTAGTTTGACCCTAATGTCCGATGCGGCACAAGAAGGTGAGCTCGATGCCCAGACCGCGTACGCTAATGCCATGCGTGAAGCCTATGGGTATCAGTCTCAGGCTACCGCTTACCGCTATTCAGGCAAGACGGCGAAGAGCAATGCTTATGGGCAGGCTGCAGGTTCTCTCTTGTCGGGAGTCGGCTCTGCCGCAAGTACATGGAAATCCGGTTCTTCTTCACTGACAAAGCCAAACAAAATCAAAATTGATGCTATTTCTCACGGGTAATTTTCTATGAAAGTAGATCAATATCAGCGCACCGAAAAACTGCATGGCTACTCTGTATCTGCCTTGCAGGGAGAAAATCGAGCGGGTCAATACATAGCCAGGGGCGTAGAAGACCTCGAGGCTGGTCTTAAGGTTTACAAAGACCGAGCTAATGATGTGGTAACAACAGAAGCCATGACCAAGCTCAAGTACGCCATGAATGACAAGATGTACGGCGAAAAGGGGTGGATTAACGAGAAGGGCAAACAGGCCGTTAATCTTCAGCAAAGAGGCGATGACTACTTCAGAGAAACGCTCGATAAGCTCGGAGCGGATATGGACGGAGAGCAGAGGTCACTCTTTGAACAGAAGGCACGCCAGTATGGGTTGTCAGTTCAGCAGACCTTAGGTGGTTGGGAGGCTCAGAAGATAGACGCTTTTACTCAGGAAACATTAGTTGCGGGGGCTCAGGCGGCACTTGAAACAGCCACCATGAGTTACGGAACGAAACTCTATGAGCAGAACGTGGCTGACTTTGACATGGCGGTTAAAAAGTACACCGACTACAAAGGCATGGGGACTGAGGCGGCAGCTCAGTATTTAGCTGAACAGAGAGGAAAGCAAACTCTAGCTGTTGTTAATAACATGCTTGAGCGCAATCCCGATAATCCGTGGGCGGCTAAAAGATTCTTTGAAGCGGCTAAGAAATCAGGGCGTGTTGATCTGACGACTGCGCAAACCGTTGAAAAACAGTTAAGACCCGCGTTGGATGCCGCAAGTGTGCGTTCGTTGGCGCTGAAATTCGGCAATGAAATAGATGCGGCAAACGTCAAGGAAAACGAAACGAACCCAGATAGCCCGAGAGATAAGTCAGCGGCAATCATCAATCGGATCATGAACGATACAAGCATTCCTCTGCGTTTGCGCTCTCAGGTGGCTCATGCGGCATCAACCCGCGCTCAATTTGCTAAGGCGGCTCGTGATGAGGAGTATGCAAATACCCTTTCGATTGTTGAGGAAAAGCAAAGACAAGGTATCCCCGAAACTGAAATCCCCGAGTTCTACAAACTAAAGCCGAAAGATCAGGAAAAAATGCTTTGGGGGCCGCGCACTCAGTCGGACTTTACGACAACGACGCAATGGATTATTGATCCTACGCAGGTGACGGTGAAAAACGTTCAGGCAAACCGTGACAAGCTCACCGGTACGGACTATCAAACATGGCTGAAGAAGGCGCAGGAATATGCTCAGCAACCTGCAAAACTGCAAGAGGATATTCAAAACGCAAAAATCAGTAACGATGAATTCACTCTCATGTTGGCAACGTTGAGAGAAAAAGATTTTAAAGATGAGGGCTATCGGAAGTCTCCGAAGTTCTATCAGGAGCGTTATGCCTATGAGCAGGCTGTGCGCTCGGAAATGATCCGTAAAGGCGTTAAGGAACTTCCGAGAGAAGAAAGAATCAAGATAGCCGAAACCGTTCTCAATCCTGCCTCTAAGTCTACTTCAGGCTGGAACCCGTTTAACTATGGAGACGGCTTAAATCTGGATGCAACACGCGGTGAAGTGATTACTCAAAACATCCTTTCTCGAGCAACCGGATGATTCCTGTAACAA
>ERZ791917.1148-NODE-1148-length-16681-cov-10.207206_pt1 | contig 16681 bp, 15 predicted proteins | sample MGYA00510138_ERZ791917 | MGnify/ENA primary metagenome ERZ791917 (study PRJEB30046, sample SAMN00792102) | human gut metagenome | study: EMG produced TPA metagenomics assembly of the A metagenome-wide association study of gut microbiota in type 2...
TTTTCTATTATTCTACCTTATTTGATAGTAGATTTAAAACTTTGCAACAGAACCGAAAATGATATCTTGCGTCCTACATACTTTGATAAAATTCTCCCTAAAACAGGTGCCTTGCCAGTTTTTGTTATGACGTCTAGCGTCAAAAGAGAACTCGACTTAACAAGATACCACTACTTTAACATAAAAGGAAAAGTAGCGAGTGCTTTCTCCTGTCGGGGGATTTTCTCACTACTAATCTTAGTATGTTTTTAACAGAGGAAAAGGCACCATAATTTCTAAAGTGGATTTACCTACTACAGAATTATAGAGCCAGTTTTTATTGTACACTTATCATTGTAAAGTTAAGTGAGAAAGGGCTAAAAAAACCGAAATAACAGGCTTTTTTGGCCTAAGAGGCCTAGAGTTTTTGGTGGAGCTATGATAAAATGGGAGGTGAAGTTCTCGTAAGCGTCTGAGAGCAAATAAAGATAGGAGGAGAGAATGGACGCTTTTCAATACATAAAACCAAAACTGTTTAGCACGCTCAAGGGTTACACTAGAGCACAGTTTGCAAAAGATCTTGTGGCTGGAATTATCGTGGCAATCATCGCCCTACCGTTATCAATTGCTTTGGCAATTGCGTCAGGTGTGAATCCAGAACAAGGGCTTTACACCGGTGTTATCGCTGGTTTTTTTATTTCGTTTTTAGGGGGAAGCCGCGTACAAATCGGTGGTCCAACCGCCGCCTTTGTTGTGATTATTTATGGCATCGTCTCGCAATATGGCATGAGTGGCTTGGCAACGGCTACTTTTTTAGCGGGTTTGATGATGATTGTCATGGGCTTGTTAAAATTTGGAAATTTAATCAGTTTTATTCCTAAAACCATTACGGTTGGTTTTACCTTGGGAATTGCCATTGGTATTTTAGTGGGGCAATTAAAGGATTTCTTGGGATTAAGCATGGGAGCAGTTCCTGCTGAATTTACAGATAAACTAGTAGCTTATGCCCAACACCTTAATACCATTCATTTGCCAACCTTGCTAATTGGTTTGTTGGCTCTTAGCATTCAGATTTTTTGGCCTCGTGTTTCTCAAAAAATACCAGGCTCACTGGTAGCTATTTTTGTAACAACTGCCATTGTTCAGCTGGCCCATTTATCTGTCCCAACGATTGGAGATTTGTACACCATTAAGGCAGGTTTACCAACCTTTTCAATGCCCAACATCTCCCTTTCGTTGGTGCGTCAACTGTTATCACCTGCCTTCACCATTGCTATTTTAGCGTCAATTGAATCCTTGCTGTCTTGTGTGGTTTCAGACGGTATGATTGGCAGTCGTCATCGCTCAAATGCTGAATTAGTTGGGCAAGGTGTGGGAAATATGATGTCGGCCTTATTCGGTGGCATTCCTGCAACAGGAGCTATTGCTCGTACAGCAGCCAACGTTAAAAACGGTGGACGCACGCCAATCGCTGGTATGACGCATGCACTTGTTTTGTTGTTAATTTTACTCTTTCTCATGCCCTATGCCTCTTTGATTCCAATGAGTTGCTTGGCGGCTATCTTGATTATGGTCGCATACAATATGAGTGGTTGGCGAACTTTTGTATATATGCTACGTACGGCTCCAAAGAGTGACATTGTTGTTTTGGTAACTACTCTATTGTTAACCGTCTTTTTTGATTTGGTGGTTGCGATTGAGTTTGGTATGGTTTTAGCGGCCTTTTTATTCTTGAAACGAATGTCAGACATCGCGGAAGTTCGCCAATGGGTTGATGAAGCAGATAATGAGAATACTGACGCGCTTGATTTAAAAGTAGTACCAAAAAATACCGTGGTTTATGAAGTGTTTGGTTCTTTGTTCTTTGGAACGACCAATGACTTTCTTGACATTAGCTATGAGGAAGGTAAAAATGCCCTGATTCTTCGGATGCGAAATGTTCCTGCTATGGATATTTCAGGGTTGGATGCTCTTGAAGAAATCCGTGAAACCTGTCAGCAACGTGGCATGACCTTGATTTTATCGCACGTCAACCCCCAACCTTTCCGTGTGATGAAAAAAGCAGGTTTTCTTGAAAAAATCGGTGAAAAGAATATCTGCCCAAACATTGATGCTTCCTTAAAACGAGCAGCAGAATTACAATAATTTGATAAAACGATGGCTAAGGGCCGTCGTTTTTTACTTTTATAGAAGAAAATCAAAAAAATGAAATGAAATTATGGAATTTTTCAATAATTTAGAAATTTTCTGTATTTTTTGAAAACAGTATGTTATAATAGTATCAATCATGAAAGAAAGTTATGGTTAGGAGGAACCATTTATGAAGATCACTTCAAATTGGAAACGTGTTGGATTAGGTGCAGTGACCTTGCTGTCGGCAGTGACCTTAGCAGCTTGTGGAGGTAGCAGTTCATCTTCGTCATCATCAAAAAACGAAATCAACTGGTGCATTCCAACTGAAATCAATACGTTAGACATTTCAAAAAACACTGATACTTACTCATCTATTGCCATTGGTAACTCAGGTAGTAACTTGCTTCGCCGCGATAAAAAAGGTGAATTGAAACCTGACTTGGCTGAAAAAGTTGAAGTTTCTGACGACGGTTTGACTTACACAGCAACCTTGCGTGATAACTTGAAATGGTCAGACGGTAGCGACTTAACTGCTGAAGATTTTGTTTACACATGGCAACGTATTGTTGACCCAACAACAGCTTCAGAGTATGCTTACCTTGCTTCTGATGCACACGTTTTGAATGCCGAAGAAGTAATCGCTGGTACTAAGAGTGTTGACGAACTTGGTGTTAAAGCAGATGGCAATAAAGTTATCTTTACTTTGTCTAGCCCTTCACCTCAGTTCATGAGTCTTCTTTCGTTTACAAACTTCATGCCACAAAGCAAAGCATTTGTAGAAAAAGCAGGTGCTGATTACGGAACAAACTCAGACAAAGCCCTTTACTCTGGTCCATACACTGTTGAAGATTGGAACGGTACAAGTGGCACATTCAAGTTGGTTAAAAACAAATACTACTGGGATGCTGACAATGTGAAAAACGAAAAAGTCATCATTCAAACCATCAAGAAACCAGATACAGCCGTTCAAATGTATAAAGACGGCGAACTTGATGCAGCTGGTATCTCAGGTACAGAAGCCATCTACAACGCTAACAAAAACAATAAAGACGTTGTCCAAGTTCCAGAAGCAACAACATCTTACCTGGTTTATAACGAAACTGGTACTGTACCAGCTTTGACAAATACTAAAATCCGTCAAGCTCTTAACTTGGCAACAGACCGCGAAGGTATCGTTAAAGCCGCTATCGACACCGGTTCTAAAGCAGCAACTGCCTTGGTACCTTATGGACTTGAAACGTTGCCTGATGGTACAGACTTGACTGATTACGTTGAGCCAGGTTATAGCTATGATGAGAAAGAAGCAACAAAACTCTTCAAAGAAGGTTTAGCAGAATTGGGTACAGACTCTGTTAAATTGACTATCACATCAGATGCTGATAGCCCAGTTGCAAAAGCGACTGTTGATTACCTCAAACAAACTTGGGAAGAAGCTCTTCCAGGATTGACTGTTGAAGAAAAATTCGTTACCTTCAAACAACGTCTAGAAGATACTAAGAACCAAAACTTTGATGTTGCCCTTGTTCTTTGGGGTGGTGACTACCCAGAAGGTTCAACATTCTACGGCTTGTTCACATCAAATTCATCATATAACTATGGTAAATTCTCAAACACTGATTACGATGCTGCTTATAAAAAAGCTATCACAACAGATGCTCTAGATCCAGAAGCAGCTGCTGAAGACTACAAAGAAGCAGAAAAAATCCTTTACGAAAATGCTTACTACAACCCAATCTACTTCCGTAGTACAGAATCACTTCAAAATCCTTCATTGAAAGGACTTGTTCGTAACTCAACAGGATTATCAGTTGACTTTACTTACGCTTACAAAGAATAAGGCTTAGGTTATTAAACAAGGTAGGGTTTACCTACCTTGTTTTCTTTGTGCTTTGAAAATGCTACAATAAAAAGAGTGCCATTATAGAAAGGTTAGTATGCGTTTAGATAAATTTTTAATTGAAGCAGGGTTGGGATCGAGAACAGAGGTCAAGCAATTGCTCAAGAAAAAACAAATTTGTGTGAATGATAAGATTGAAACGTCAGCAAAACGCCAAATAGATGCCTCAACTGATGAGATTGTTTTTGACAATCAAAGACTTGTTTATGAAAAATACGTTTATTATCTCTTGAACAAGCCAAAAGGGGTTATTTCAGCTACGGAGGACAACCATCATCAAACGGTTTTGGATTTGTTGGATAAAACGGCTTGGGATAAGGAAGTCTTTCCAGTGGGGCGTTTGGATATTGATACCCATGGGCTTTTGCTATTGACCAATAATGGGAAACTAGCTCATGCCATGTTATCACCTAAAAAACACGTGGAGAAAACCTATCGTGCCAAGGTGGCTGGTGTGATGACAAAAGAAGACGTAGCTGCTTTTGCTGAAGGGATTACCTTGAAAGACTTTGTTTGCCAGCCTGCTCGATTGAGCATTTTAGAGGTTGATAAGGTCACGGATACGAGTTTTGTTGAGATTACGATTAAAGAGGGAAAATTTCATCAGGTGAAACGCATGGTTCAATCTTGCGGGAAAACCGTGGTGGATTTGCAGCGCATCAGCATGGGACCTTTACAATTGGATACCTCGTTAGCATTGGGAGAATGGCGTCGCTTAAGTGCTGAAGAAGTGGCTTCTTTAGCAGAATTTGGTGTGGAATTGTAGTAGTTATTTGATTATTTGCTGCTTTAATGTTATGATAATAAGCATAAAGTAAATGAGCGAGGTATGTAATAGTGGCATTTGGTGAAAACGGACCGCGTAAAAAAACGCTATTTGAAAAATTAACAATGGTAGTTGTTATCTTGATGCTTCTTGTGACCGTAGGAGGCATTGTAGCGGCTGCTATCGGTTCTATTATGTAAGAAACGCTGAAGAGGCGTTTTTTTATGCTTTAGTGCAATTTTAATGAAAGAATAGGAAATAATCATGAGTATGTTTTTAGATACCGCAAAAATCAGTGTCAAAGCTGGTCGTGGCGGTGATGGAATGGTTGCATTTCGTCGTGAAAAATACGTTCCCAACGGTGGACCTTGGGGTGGTGATGGCGGAAAAGGAGGCTCAGTCATCTTTAAAGTGGATGAAGGTTTGCGCACCTTGATGGATTTTCGTTATAACCGCATTTTCAAAGCCAAATCAGGTGAAAAAGGTATGACTAAGGGAATGCATGGTCGTGGGGCAGAGGACTTGATTGTTCGAGTGCCGCAAGGAACGACAGTACGCGATGCCGAAACTGGCAAAGTTATCACTGACTTGGTTGAAAATGGTCAAGAATTTGTAGTTGCTCGTGGTGGACGTGGTGGACGCGGTAATATCCGCTTTGCGACTCCGCGTAACCCTGCACCTGAAATTGCTGAGAATGGTGAGCCAGGTGAAGAGCGTGAATTGCAGTTGGAATTGAAAATCTTGGCAGATGTTGGTTTGGTCGGTTTCCCATCAGTTGGTAAATCAACCTTGCTAAGTGTCGTGACAGCCGCTAAACCTAAAATTGGTGCTTATCACTTCACCACAATCGTGCCAAACCTAGGTATGGTTCGCACCAAATCAGGTGACAGTTTTGCTATGGCTGATTTGCCAGGCTTGATTGAAGGGGCTTCGCAAGGTGTTGGACTTGGAACACAATTTCTTCGCCATATTGAGCGCACTCGCGTTATTTTGCATGTGATTGATATGTCAGCTAGCGAAGGACGTGATCCGTACGAAGACTATCTAGCGATTAACAACGAGCTTGAAACTTACAATCTTCGTTTAATGGAGCGCCCACAAATTATAGTGGCTAATAAGATGGATATGCCAGAAGCCGAAGAAAACTTGAAAGTCTTTAAGGAAAAATTGGCTGCGAATTACGATGATTTCGAAGAAATGCCAATGATTTTCCCAATTTCAAGCTTGGCACATCAAGGTTTGGATAATCTTATGGAAGCAACAGCAGAATTGCTTGCTAAGACAGATGAATTCTTGCTTTATACTGATGATGACATGGTGGATGAAGAAGTTTACTATGGCTTTGATCCAGACGAACCTCCATTTGAGATTTCACGTGATGACGATGCAGCATGGGTATTGTCAGGTGAAAAACTTGAAAAGCTCTTTGTCATGACCAATATGGAACGCGACGAATCTATAATGAAATTTGCCCGTCAATTGCGTGGTATGGGTGTCGATGAAGCCCTTCGTGAACGCGGAGCCAAAGATGGTGATATCGTCCGAATCGGTAACTTTGAATTTGAATTTGTAGATTAACCTGCCACTTGTCGTTGATAGCATAGTTATCTAACGATAGGAATTGTGATGATTTATAATTGATCTTATATTGTATTTTATTGGGGGTTCTTATGGGAGATAAACCGATATCTTTTAGAGATAAAGATGGGAATTTTGTATCAGCAGCCGATGTTTGGAATGCTGAAAAGCTAGAAGAACTGTTCAATACATTAAACCCAAATAGACGTTTGCGGTTGGAGCGCGAAAAGTTAGCCGCAAAAAAAGCAGGAGAAATAAAAGAATAAAGCCTGCTTACTTTAAAAACCTAGCCTATATGGCTAGGTTTTTTATCTAGAGTAAAAGTATTATAGCTGCAAAATGACAACACTCCTAATAGATTTAGAGAGTTACTAGTTCCTGATAAAAATAATATTGATTTTTATCGGGAGCTAGTAAGAAATCCAGTTATCTACCTGATAGTAGATAACGTAAAAAGTCGAGATACTTTAGCATCCGACCATTTTCAAAAGGTTATTAGCAAAAAGAGCAAGTTCGATAATAACTTGCTCTTTTTGCTAATAAGTGAGTTAGCTAAGTGTTATAACACTTAGCGTAGAAAAGCCAGCAACTTTAGTTGTTGGCTTTTCTTACTCAGTTACACGTTCAAGACTTTATCTAGGAAGTCTTTTAGACGTGGGTGCTGTGGGTTGTCGAAGATTTGTTCTGGTGTGCCGTCTTCGATAAATTCACCGCCGTCTGTGAAGATAACGCGGTTCGCCACTTGGCGTGCAAATCCCATTTCGTGGGTTACAATCAACATGGTCATGCCTTGTTCTGCCAAGTCTTTCATAACGTTCAATACATCCCCGACCATTTCAGGGTCAAGGGCAGATGTTGGTTCGTCAAAAAGCATGATATCAGGTTTCATGGCCAAACTACGAGCGATGGCGACACGTTGTTTTTGTCCTCCAGATAGGCTATCTGGTTTGGCATCGCGTTTATCTGCAAGGCCAACTTTTTCAAGCAATTCCATCGCGTGTTTTTCAGCTTCTTCCTTGCTTTCTTTTCCTAATTCGACAGGAGCGAAAGTGATGTTTTCAAGCACGGTCATGTGTGGGAAAAGGTTGAAATGTTGGAACACCATACCGATGTTTTCACGGGCTTTATCGACGTTCGTTTTAGGGTCAGAAAGTTCGTAACCGTCAACGATGACTTTACCGCTAGTGATGGTTTCAAGTAAGTTGAGTGTGCGTAGGAAAGTTGATTTTCCTGAACCAGATGGTCCAATGATACAAACAACGTCTCCTTCATGAAACTGAGTGGTAATTCCTTTTAAGACTTCATTGTCTCCGTAAGATTTATGTAAATCTTGAACATCAATTTTCAATTCTGACATTACTTAAGCCTCTTTTCTAACAGTTTTGCTAAACGAGTCAAAAGGGTAATCATTACGAGGTAAATAACTGCTAAGATAGCGTACATACGGAATGATTGGTAGTTACGGGCGATAATGATTTTACCTGTTTGGAAGAGTTCCACAAGACCAATCGCTGACATGATTGTTGTATCTTTCAATGAGATAACGAATTGGTTGATAAAGCTTGGTAGCATGAGGCGAACAGCTTGAGGTAAAATAACTTTGCGCATGGTTGTGCCGTATGAGACACCCAAACTACGGCTGGCTTCCATTTGACCTTTTGGTACGGCTTCAATTCCTCCACGGACAATTTCGGCGATGTAAGCACCAGCATTTAGTGAGAGGGCGATAGTCGCTGCTAGGAAGTCGTTGATAGGGCTTTGGCGACCTGTGATTGATTCGATAAGGTTTGGAATTCCCCAGAAAATGAAGGCCGCAACAATCATTAGTGGGATACCACGAATCACGTCAACAAAGACTGCTGAGATACCACGTAGGACTTTATTTGGAGCGACAGCCATCATACCAAAGATGATACCGATAACAGTGGCAATCGCAAATGAAATCAAGGTTAAGCCAAGGGTTGTTCCTAAACCAGCCAACAATTGACGGTAGTTGTTTTTAAGAAGTCCCCAAATCGTTGTTTCATTCACGCTTGAATCAGATGATGAGCTAGATGTATCTGAAGAAGTTGTGAGGTATTTAGCAACTAATTTGTCGTAAGTACCGTTTGCTTTAAGGGCTGCAAGTCCGTTGTTGAACATTTCAATCAATTCAGGATTTGAACCAGCTTTAACGGCAAATCCGACGGTACCTGAAGCTTCACCAGGAATTGGTGTTTCAAAGTTGCGTCCTTGTTGGATAGCGTAAGCCAAAACAGCTTCATCATCCATCAAGGCATCAATTGAACCTGAGTTCAAACTATCGTACATTGTAGAAGCTTCATCAAAAGCTTTCAAAGTGTAGTGGTATTGATCAGCGTGTTCTTCCAACCAAGTGTAAGAAGAAGTACCGTTTTTAGCTCCAACGGTTTTACCAGAAAGGTCTTCGTATGATTTAACAGAGCTTCCTTTTTTAACCGCTAGGATGATATTGGTTGTGTAATAAGGATCTGAGAAGTTAAAGATAGCTTTACGGGCATCTGTGATAGTCATTCCCGCGATAACCCCATCAGCTTGTCCTGATTGCACTGCATTGAGTGCTGCATCAAAGCCGATATTGTTGATTTTGATGTTGAAACCTTGTTGTTTGGCAATGGCCTTAATCAAGTCCATATCAAAACCAGTATAGGTGTTATTACCGTCTTGGTATTCAAATGGTGCAAATGATGTATCAGATGCGATGATATAAGTATCTTTGACTGGAGTGGCTTTGGCCTTAGCGTCACCAGTTGATTCTAATTCACTAGTGTCTTCGCCTAGCCATTTTTTCATAATAGCATCATAAGTACCGTCTTCCTTCATAGAAGCAAGACCTTCGTTAAATTCATCGATAAGGTATTCGTATTGGCTACCTTTTTTAACGGCAAAGGCAAAGCTACCGACTTTTTCGCCGTCCATGTTAATGGCGTAATCTTTACCTTGTTTGATAGCGTATTGAACAACAGGTTCGTCGTCCATGGCAGCGTCAATAGAACCAGCATCAAGGCTGTTATTCATAAGATCACTGGTATCAAATGTTTTGATTGTGTAACCGTATTTTTCTTGATTATCTTTCAAGAAGCTTTGAGAAGCGGTTCCGTTTTTAACCCCGATGGTTTTTCCTTTAAGCTGTTTGTAGCTTGAAATTTTAGCGTTGCCACGTGTATATACAACAACAGCGGTATCGTAGTAAGGATCAGAAAAAGTGAATAATTTCTTACGAGCGTCTGTGATTGTCGTACCAGCCATCAAGGCATCTGCTTGTCCAGACTGAACGGCATTTACCGCCGCATCAAAACCTGGGAAGGTCATATCAACGTCCCAGCCTTCGCGTTTGGCAACTTCATTGATAATATCAACGTCAATACCTTTATAGGTTTGATCTGAGTCTTTAAATTCAAATGGGGCATAGGCGGTATCTGACACAATCTTAATCGTATCAGCGTGCGTCGTCTTTGCACCCAACACAAAGAATACAGAGAGCATAGCTAGCATAAGAGCTTTCAATTTGTGCTTCATGTTAGTCTCCTTTTTGGTTAGTAATAGTGCTATTATATCAAAATTCACAAGTTAAGGCAAATTTAAGTAACAGACGATGTTAGAAAATATAACATAAAAATGCCAGTTGCTTTAAGAAGTCTAAAGCAGATTTTCCGTCAAACTTGTGTTAAAATGAGGACATCAAAGCAATGGAAGAGGAAGGCAAAACATGATTGATAGGGTAACAGATAATCAGTTTAAATTAGTATCAAAATACCAGCCTGCTGGTGACCAGCCAGAAGCAATTAAGGAATTGGTTGATAATATTGAAGGCGGTGAAAAGGCGCAGATTCTGTTGGGAGCAACGGGAACTGGTAAAACGTACACGATGAGTCAGGTGATTGCTCAGGTTAACAAGCCAACCTTGGTCATTGCCCACAATAAAACCTTGGCGGGCCAGCTTTACGGGGAATTTAAGGAATTTTTCCCTGATAATGCCGTGGAATATTTCGTATCTTATTATGACTATTACCAACCTGAGGCTTATGTGCCATCAAGTGATACTTATATTGAAAAAGACAGCTCGGTGAATGATGAAATTGATAAATTGCGTCACTCGGCGACCTCTGCCTTGCTGGAACGTAACGATGTGATTGTTGTCGCATCGGTGTCTTGTATCTATGGTTTGGGTTCGCCCAAAGAATATGCAGATAGCGTGGTTAGCTTACGTCCTGGACAAGAAATCTCACGTGATCAGTTGTTGAATGACTTAGTGGACATTCAGTTTGAGCGAAATGATATTGATTTCCAACGTGGGCGTTTTCGTGTGCGCGGTGATGTGGTTGAAATTTTCCCAGCCAGCCGTGATGACCATGCCTTTCGTGTGGAATTTTTCGGGGATGAAATTGACCGTATCTGCGAAATTGAAAGTTTGACAGGACGAGTGCTTGGCGAGGTGGAACACTTGGCGATTTTCCCAGCCACTCACTTCGTGACCAACGAAGAGCACATGGAGCACGCCATCAAGGAGATCTTGGCGGAAATGGAAGAACAGGTCAAACAATTTGAGTCAGAAGGCAAACTCATCGAGGCGCAACGTATTCGCCAGCGGACAGAGTACGATGTGGAAATGCTCCGCGAAATGGGCTACACTAGCGGTGTCGAAAACTATTCTCGCTATATGGATGGTCGTTCAGAAGGCGAGCCACCGTTTACCTTGCTAGACTTTTTCCCAGAGGATTTTCTCATCATGGTGGATGAAAGTCACATGACCATGGGACAAATTAAAGGCATGTATAACGGGGACCGTTCGCGTAAAGAAATGCTGGTTAATCACGGTTTCCGTTTGCCAAGTGCCTTGGATAATCGTCCTTTACGTCGGGAAGAGTTTGAAAGCCACGTTCACCAAATTGTTTATGTGTCAGCCACTCCAGGTGACTACGAGCTAGAGCAAACGGATACCATTGTTGAACAAATCATCCGTCCGACTGGATTGCTTGACCCTGAGGTTGAAGTGCGTCCGACCATGGGACAAATGGACGACCTGCTGGGTGAAATCAATGCCCGTGTGGAAAAAGGTGAGCGAACCTTCATTACCACTTTAACCAAGAAAATGGCAGAAGACTTGACCGATTACTTGAAGGAAATGGGCGTCAAGGTCAAATACATGCACTCAGATATTAAGACGCTAGAACGGACAGAAATCATTCGTGACCTGCGTCTGGGCGTCTTTGATGTCTTAATTGGTATCAATTTGCTGCGCGAAGGAATTGACGTGCCTGAGGTTAGCTTGGTGGCCATCTTGGATGCTGACAAAGAAGGTTTTTTGCGAAATGAACGTGGCTTAATCCAAACTATCGGACGAGCTGCTCGTAATAGTGAGGGACACGTTATCATGTATGCGGACAAGATTACCGAATCCATGCAAAAAGCCATGGATGAAACGGCTCGTCGTCGTGAAATCCAAATGCGTTACAACAAAGAACACGGCATTGTCCCACAAACCATTAAGAAAGACATTCGTGATTTGATTGCGATCTCGAAAACGGCTGACACCGACGTGGCAGAAGATATTCCTGATTACAACAGCATGACGAAAAAAGAACGCCAAGACACCATCAAAAAACTCCAAAAACAAATGCAAGAAGCCGCAGAAATCCTTGACTTTGAACTGGCAGCCCAATTACGCGATATGGTGCTAGAATTAAAGGCGATGGATTAATAATAGGATAAATTCATCCTATTATTTTGTTTTTCGTCATTAAAAATGATATGATAATCAAAAAGGAGGGCAATCATAATGCAAATCGATCTTAAAAATTTAGTTCCAATCACTGAGGCAAATCAAAATTTTTCTAAAGTAGCTCGTATGGTTGACAATAAAGGAACGGCTGTTATTTTAAAGAATAATAAACCTAAATATGTCCTGCTTGATTACAATACCCTAGTTCAAGAAGAACAAGAAGAAACAGTTGTTGCAGATCAAGCTAGTGTTGATGATGTGGCAAATGCTATTTTGTCAAGACATTTAGATGCTTTTAAGGAACTAGCAAAATGAAACATTTAACCGTTGAACAGGTTATTGCCCTACATAGTCAATTAATTGCAGCTTCTGGAGGTGTAGATGGTGTTCGCGACAAAGGATTAGTCGAATCATCGCTTTCTAATGTTTTCGATGTTTATTTTGGAGTTGATCGCTATCCAACTATTGAAGAGAAGGCTTCTAGGCTATGTTACTCTTTGATTAAGAATCACGCTTTTTTAGATGGTAATAATCGTATAGGTATTTTTGTGATGCTCGTACTCCTAGAAATTAATGGTATTGTACTGGAGTGTACAGATGAAGAATTAGCTCATCTTAGGATTGGTATAGCAGCATCACAAATAACGTATGAAGCTATTTTAGATTTTGTAGAAAATCATTGATTTTCGTATATGAGGAGGACGAGATGTCACGTTCACAAAATGTGATTTTAACCAATATGTGTCTGATTGAGGACGATCGGGGGCGGTTGGTGATGCAGATTCGGGACCCAAAACGTTATGCTTGGTCAGGAGCTGCTCTACCAGGTGGACACATTGAGCCGCATGAAAGCTTGGTTGAATCGGTTATTCGTGAAATTAAGGAAGAAACGGGCTTAACCATCAAACACCCGCAATTAGTTGGCATGAAACATTGGTACACCAAGGACGATGAGCGTTATCTGGTCTTTCTTTATCGCACGTCTGAATTTGAAGGTAACCTTCGTTCGTCTGATGAGGGCGAAGTCAAATGGGTATCTCGACAAGAGTTGCCACAACTTCCTCTTGCCTATGATATGCTGAATTTACTTCGTGTCTTTGATGAGGATAATTTCAACGAACTCTTTTACCGCGAACGCTTAGAAGATGACTTCCTACGCGAATTTTGGTGAGTATTGCCTTGATAAAACAACAAAAAAGCTTGGACGGATAATCCAAGCTTTTCGTGTATTTTTTGTGTATTACTGTAAGAAGGAGAGTGTGTGTCTTGTCTATTATTTAACCGAACCACCTGTGATGCCTTCAACGTAGTATTTTTGCATAAACATGAAGAGCAAGGTGATTGGGATAGCAATGATAACCGAACCAGCCGTGAATGACATGAACCATTCATTGATGGTATCTTGTTCAAGCATTGAGAAGAGTCCGATAGCGACAGTGTATTTACTTGTCGCATCACCAAGGATAACTTTGGCAAAGATGAAGTCAATCCAAGGTCCGATAAAGGCCATCAAAGCAGTGTAAACGATAATTGGTTTTGATAGTGGCAAGGTGATTTTAAAGAAAATATCAGCGCGTGTTGCCCCATCAATCATTGCTGATTCATCAAGTGAATACGGGATGGTATCAAAGAAGCCTTTAGCAATGTAGAAACCGAGTGCGGCACCAGCTGAATAAACCAAAATCAAGGCTAGTAGGGTTTGGTCAAGGTTGAATGCCTTTAAGATGTAGTAAACGGCAATCATACTCATGAAACCCGGGAACATATTCAAGACAAGGGCAATTTTAAGGAAACCATTGCGGTGTTTGAATTTGATACGGCTCAATGAGTAAGCCATGGCTACTGTGATAAAGGTTGAAATGATACATGAAACGGTTGCAACGTACAAGGTGTTTAAGAACCATTGCCCAAAAGGAAAGGCACTTGACGTAAAGAGCTTGATGTAGTTATCCAGTGTCCATGTTTTTGGAATAAGGTAGTTAACATACGCCGTTCCTTCGCCACGAAAACTGGTTAAGACAACCCAAACGATAGGGAAAAGCCAAATGATTGATAAAACAATCAATAAAATATAAACAAATGTTAGTGTTAATCGCTTTTTGTTTTTCATTATTTTGCAACCCCTTCTTTATAAGAACTTGTTCTTGTATAAGCTAGAAGACTGAAGACTGCAGAAAGAACAAAGATGATGATACCGATAACAGAAGCTAGGTTGTAGTCTGCCGCGGTAACGGTCAGTTTGTAGAGCCAAGTAACCAGCAAGTCTGTGCTACCTGCTTGGTAGTAGTTTGAGTTTGTTGGTCCTCCACCTGTTAGCAGGTAGATAACGTTGAAGTTATTGATGTTTCCAATAAACTGTTGAATCAAGTTTGGCATCATCACCAACAAAATTTGTGGGAAGGTAATTGACTTGAAGATTTGGAACTTACTTGCTCCGTCAATTTCAGCCGCTTCGATTTGTTCTTGTGGCAAGTTCATGATGATACCAGTTGCAACAAGCATTGTTACTGGAATACCAACCCACATATTCACGATGATAATTGAGAATTTCGCCCAAATAGGGTCTGATAAGAATGGAAGTGGATTTGCTGCTGAAATCAACCCAATTTTTTCAAGAATGGCATTAACAGGACCAGCATCGTTAAGCAAGTTTCTCATGATAAGAAGAGAGATGAACTGCGGAACGGCGATGGTAATAACAAAGATTGTTCGCCATAATTTTTTAAATCGCAAGCCTTTAGTGTTGATGATCAAAGCCAAGACAATACCAAAGAAGAAGTTGGTTACAGTGGCAAATACCGCCCAAATCAATGTCCATGATAGAACAGGGAAGAAAGTTCCCGCCATGCGTCCATTGAAGATGCTACCAAAGTTAGAGAAACCGACCCAGTCAAATAAGCTCTTAGGTGGCAAGTGGTTGTGGTCGTAGTTGGTGAAGGCCAAACAAATCATGTAAATCAATGGCAAGACAGTGAACAAAAGCACTCCTAGCAATGGAATAGCCATCAAAGTCATGTGGAAACGACCGTTAGCCAAGGTTTCAAAATCTTCTTTAAAAGATGGAATTTTTAAATGTTCCTTGTCCAAAACATACAAATTACGGGTGCTTTTTAGGTTACACCAGTAAATATAGACAAAGAAAAGACAGAAAATCAAAGAAGCCAAACCAAAAATGAGGAGCAGCATTGAGTTGTCACCCTCCATGGCAACCTTCATCTTAATTCCGCCGACATCTTTTTCCACCAAACCTTGAGCATTTGTTCCCAAAGTAATCAAGCCGTTAATACTTGGAATGACCTGAGTCACAAAGGCGATTAAAAAGAGTATCTCAGACAGTAAGAATAACAAGCCTTTGATAAACTGTTTATGATAGAGATTTGAAAATCCCATTATTAAAAATGACAGTTTTGTATCAAAGCCACCTTTTTTGAAAGCCTCTTGAACCGTCACACTGTCAAAATGATGTGAGTTAAACATACAAAGCTCCTTTATATTACTGAAAAAATAAAGTGGGGAAGCACTTCCCCACTTTACATATGTCTTATTTAGCTGCTGCTAAATCTGCATCAAATTCTTGTAATTTCGTGAGGTATTCACTACTTTGAATTTTACCATTATAGACATCACTTAAAAGAGCAGCACTTTCAGTCCAGAAAGTAGTCATTTGACTAAGTTTAGGTGTAACGACTGTGTAGTCAGAAGATGAAGCCATTGTGATAACAGCTTGTGCTAATTCATCAGATTGTACTTTATCAGATTTTTGAACTGCTTTGTTTGAAGGGATGATGTTACGTCCTTCGTAAGTGAATTGATTTTCTTGACTTTCTTCGCTAGTCAACATAGATGCGAGTTTGTAAGAGGCAGCAATACGGTCAGTGTCAGAACCAGCAGGTGCTTGGTTTACAGCGAAAAGTTTCACACCAAGGAAGGCTTTTTGTTGAACGTCTTTACCACCAATGTTGATTTTTGGATAAACAGCGATACCAAGATTGTCTTTACCAACAGCTTCTTGAGCAGCTGACAAGTCCCATGGTCCTGTTTCGATAGCAGCTACACTGCCATCACCAAATTTAGACATTGTGTTTTCAGCAGTTGTATTGACGAAACCGCTGTTGTTTTTCTGGTCAGCAATCCATTTAAGAACAGAAACACCAGCTTCGTTTGCCCAGTTTGTACCGTCAACAGTTTCACCGTTTTCACCAAACAAAGTATCACCAACAGACATGAACAATGGAGCAGTGTCATAAGCGTTCATAGATTTGAAGGTATCACCAAATGTTGCTTTAGTTGTGATGGTTTCATAGTTCTTCACATCATCCGCAGACAATTTACTCTTATTATAGAAGAGTACCTGTGATTCAATACCAAATGGGAAAGCATAAGTTTTACCATTGTATTGTGCGCCGGCAATCGCTTGCTCAGTTGCTTGTTCGCTAATTTCTTTAGCGTAATCATCTGGAATTTCTTGGATAACACCAGATTCAACTAACTGACCAAGTTGGTCGTGTGGAAGTGAAAAGACGTCTGCAGCTTTTGTACTGACCCCAAAAAGTTGGATAAAAAATATTAGTGAAAGGATTTAGTTCTG
>ERZ791917.1162-NODE-1162-length-16397-cov-3.317403_pt1 | contig 16397 bp, 12 predicted proteins | sample MGYA00510138_ERZ791917 | MGnify/ENA primary metagenome ERZ791917 (study PRJEB30046, sample SAMN00792102) | human gut metagenome | study: EMG produced TPA metagenomics assembly of the A metagenome-wide association study of gut microbiota in type 2...
CAAGATGTACAAAAGGCTGTTATGGGCTGGTGAGCAGGTCGACGTTGTTCCCGCTTATATGGAAAAGATCCTTTCCGACGTCAAACTTTCTCGTCCGATTAAGGCGGTTGTCGACGCGGGCAACGGCATTGCAGGTCCTTTGGCTGTTGATCTCCTGACTCGCCTCGGCGTTGAAGTTCAGGGCTTGTTCACCAATGTTGACGGACATTTCCCGAACCACCATCCTGATCCTTCCAAACTTGAAAATTTGGAAGACTTAAAGAAGGTGCTCCGTGAAGGCGATGCCGAAATCGGTATTGCCTATGACGGCGACGGAGACCGTTTGGGCGTTGTGACCAAGGACGGCGAAGTTATTTTCCCGGACCGTCAGGCGATGCTGTTTGCCGGCGATATCCTTGCTCATAAACCCGGTGCCGTTATCGTTCACGATGTTAAGTGCACACGCAACATTCGTCCGTACGTTGAGTCCCGCGGCGGCGTCTGTGTGATGTCCCGCACCGGTCACTCGCTGATCAAAGCGAAGATGAAAGAAGTCAATGCTGACTTTGCCGGCGAAATGAGCGGCCACATTTTCTTCCATGACCGCTGGCCCGGCTTTGACGACGGTGTTTATGCTTCTACTCGCTTGCTGGAAATTTTGACCCGCAGCGCAGATGCGAATGCTCCTCTTAAGGCGCTCCCGAACGCGGTTTCGACGCCTGAACTGCAGATTCCGACCGAAGAGGGCGAGAACGTCAAACTGGTCGAACGCCTGAAGGAAAATGCCAAGTTCGACGACGCTCAGGACATTATTACGATCGACGGCATCCGAGTTGAATGGAAAGACGGGTTTGCGCTGGCTCGTCCTTCTAATACCACACCGGTGGTCGTTCTTCGCTTTGAGGCAGACACTCCGGAAGCCTTGGCCCGTATCCAGGATCGCTTTAAAGAAGAGATTTTGAAAGTCGCACCCGACGCCAAACTTCCGTTCTGATTTGCAGCGAATGCGAGTACTGATCGTTAAAACGACTTCGATGGGGGACGTCGTTCATGCCGTCCCCGTCGTCGAAGATATCAAGCGTTTTATTTCCGATGCCGAAATCGACTGGCTGGTTGAGGATTCTTTTGCAGACATTCCCAGACATGTCGCGGGCGTTTCCGAGGTCATTGAGTGCTCGGTAAGGAAATGGAAAAAGCGGATTTTTGAAAAATCTACAAGAGGTCAGATCAAGGCTCTTTGTGAGAAGCTTCGCAGCAAACACTACGACTTAGTCATTGATCTCCAAGGACTGATTAAAAGTGCAGTGTTGGCCTCCTGGACAAATGCTCCGGTTGCCGGTTACGACTGGCGCTCGGGTAAGGAGCCTTTAGCTACGGTTCTGTACTCCATTAAGTCTTCGGTCGATCGACAGAAATCAGCAGTGGACCGCTGTCGGGAACTGGCAGCGAAAAGTCTTGGCTACGATTTCGGTTCAACAAAACCTCAATTTAACTTTAAGTTTGAAGGTTCTCCGGAGTCTGTAGGCTGTGTCTTCTTCTTTTGCAATACCAGTCGAGAGACGAAGCTTTGGCCAGAAGAAAAATGGATTGAACTGGGCGCCGAACTCATACGCCGCGGTAAAAAGATCGTCCTTCCATGGGGTTCTCCGGAAGAAAGAGACAGGGTTTTGCGCATCCAAGCAAGACTCGGCACCGGAGCCGAGGTTCCCGATCGTATGTCGATCGGACAGCTCATGGAAAAGATTTCTTCGTCCGATGCCGTCATTGGTTTGGATACCGGTATGACGCATCTGTCCGCCGCAATGGGACGACCCACTGTCGGTATCTTCCGTGACTACCCGATTGAATTGGTCCCGTTGGTCGGCGAGGGCAAAAAGAAAGCTCTCGGCGGAGTAGGATGCTGTCCTCAAGTGCAGGAAGTGCTCAGCGCTTTTGAAAAGGTAATTCAATGATTCTTCCACGTCCGATTTACAGCGGTTTGCTTTATGCCGCGGCGCCGGCGGCTATGCTCTATTTATACAAGCGCTCGCGCAAGCAGCCGCAGTACCTGGAGCATTGGTCCGAGCGATTCGGAACGGCTCATTATCCGCCGCGCACTAAAGGCAGAACCCGAATTTGGATACATGCAGTTTCTGTCGGAGAGACCCGCGCCACGTTTTCTCTGGTCGAGTCGATTCTTAAACGCTGGCCGAACACCGAAATTCTTTATACGCACATGACGCCGACGGGGCGTGAGGTGGGTGCTAAATTTGCTCAGAAATTCGGCAACCGGATCGCTCAGTGTTATCTGCCCTACGACACTCCGAGAGCAGTTAAAAAATTCTTAAAGGCCACTCAGCCGGATCTTTGCCTCCTTATGGAAACGGAAGTCTGGCCGAACCTTACTTATTTCACCAAGAAATTCGGAATCCCGACGGTCTTGGTCAACGGACGCCTCTCTGAAAAATCCTTTAAGCAGGGACAAAAAGCCGGTTCACTCATTAAGGACGCATTCGGGCGTCTGACGATAGCGCTGGCACAGTACGAAGAAGACGCGGAGCGTCTTAAAGCAGCAGGCGCTCACGATGTAAAGGTCTTGGGCAATCTGAAATTCGATTTCACGCCGAACGCGATTCAGCTGAGGACCGGGCGTGAAATTCTGAAGTTTGCCGAACGCGACATCATCTGCCTTGCCAGCTCCCGAGAAGGCGAAGAACAGAAATTCCTGGAGGCGCTGAAGAAAGCTCAGACAGCAGGCGTCCTGGAAGACCGATTGGTTCTGATTGTGCCCCGTCATCCTCAGCGGTTCGAGGAGGTGGCCAAGCTCATTGAAAAGAGCGGTTTCACATACATCAAGCGCTCTGAGATCCGAGACTGGAAGACCGTGCTGTCCAAGCAGGGCCCTCAGATCGTCTTGGGTGACAGCATGGGTGAGATGGGCTTTTACTACGCGCTTTCCTCTCTCGTCATCATGGGCGGCAGTTTTGAAAATTACGGCTGCCAAAGCGTGATTGAGCCCTGCGCCATCGGACTTCCGGTGATCGTAGGACCGAGTATCTTTAATTTTGACTTTATTGTGAAAAAAGCGGAGTCTGAAGGTGCGCTCCTTCGCGCGGCTGATTTTACGGAAGCTCTGCGGACTGCCGACGAAGTGCTGAGCGATCCGGCAAAACGAGCCGAAATCGGGGAGAAAGCCGCGAAGTTCGCGCAGGAACAGCGCGGAGCCACCGAGCGGACAATCCAAGTTATCGATATGTTGTTGAAAGGTGATACGAATGCAGATCAAGCATCCTAATGTACTTTCCATTGCCGGCGTTGACCCTTCGGGCGGTGCCGGTCTCCTGGCAGACGTCAAAACGATTAGCTCGTTAGGCGGCTACGCAACGGGTGTCGTGACCGCTGCAACTGCGCAGAATACGCAAGGTGTATTCGGCGTGATTCCTATCCCGACAGACTTTGTCAAAAAGCAGATTGATGTTCTTTTCGAAGACGTCCGCATTGATTCTGTCAAAATCGGAATGCTGTTTGACTCAAATCTCATTAAGGGTGTTGCCGAACGCCTGCGTTATTGGAATCCTCGCTACATCGTTCTGGACCCAGTTATGGTCGCAAAGAGCGGTGATGCGCTGCTTACCGACGATGCCGTAGCCACACTGCGCGACGAACTTCTTCCGCTGGCTACCGTGATAACGCCTAATTTGCCCGAGGCTGCTCGACTGCTTGAATCTGTCGACATTACGGACGATGAGCAGATGGAAGCGGCTGCTAATGACCTTTGGAAACTCAAAGGTTGTCACGGCTGGGTCTATCTCAAAGGCGGTCATATGGAAGGCGTGGATTACTCTGAAGACTTGCTTTACGACGGCCGCCACATGATTCGCTACCGTGCCGAAAGAACGATGACAAAGAACACACACGGCACCGGCTGTGCGCTGTCTTCTGCTCTGGCAACTCTGCTTCCGTCTTCTACGGATATTCCGATGGCAGCCAGAGAAGCCAAGCGTTACATCACGCAGGCGATCATTCACGCAGATGAACTTCAAATCGGAAAAGGCCACGGTCCTGTGCATCATTTCTATGCTCAGTGGTATTGATTTACAAACTATTACACCTGTTTATGGGTTGATGAACTTGCACAGATTGAAATAGCTGTGTAATATTCAACTTCCCTGATGACTTGATCGTCAGATGGCGAATTAGCTCAGTCGGTTAGAGCAGAGGAATCATAATCCTTGTGTCCGCGGTTCGAGTCCGTGATTCGCCACCAAGATTCCGCCCGGGAGCTGCTAAAGCTTCCGGGCATTTTCATGTGGTAGGCCCGCTATGAAAACCTATGCCATAGGCGACGTCCACGGGTGTTTTGATACCCTGGAACAGCTTCTCCAACAGATCCCGAACAAAAGCCGTTTGGTTTTTATTGGCGATATCGTCAACCGCGGCCCGAAATCTCTTGAAACCATCCGTACCGTCATGCGTATGGGAGACCGCGCTGAGTGTCTGCTCGGGAACCACGAGCTCCATCTTTTAGCCGTTTATGCCGGTCAGAGAGCGATGTCGCCGGAAGATACGATTTCTGAAATTCTCAACGCACCGGATTGCGAGGACATCATTCAATGGCTGAGAAACCGACCCTTGGCGCTGGTTGATCACGGTTTTTTATGCGTCCATGCGGCGACCCACTGGTCCTGGTCTGTTGAAGAAACACTGAAGCAGGCTTCCAGAGTCGAAAAATTTATCCGCTCCGACAAAGGATTGAGCCAGATCGGAGAACTCTTCGGCAAGCAGCAGTGGAGCCCGGATCTTCGCGGCAAAGATCGTTTGCGCGCTGTGGTCAACGTGCTGACGCGTACTCGTTATCTCAACGCTGACGGTACGATGGATTTCAAACAGAAACTGTCTCCTGCCGATACGCCTGTTGAATACATTCCCTGGTTTAAGTTTCCCGGCCGCAAAACGGCAAAGACGCCTGTTGCCTTCGGACACTGGTCCACACTCGGCCCCGTGACCGATGTGCCTAATGTTTTCCCGCTGGATACCGCCTGCCTTTGGGGCGGCGCTCTGACCGCAAGACGGCTGGGGCGTCATCGTGAAACATTCAGTGTGAAAGCACCGATTTACCGTATTCCCGGAGAAAAGCGAAATCTTTAATTTCGGGAGATGCGCTCCCTTATGCGGGAGCATTGTTCTTTTTGAGTGACTTTCAGTTTTTGAAAGTTTGTATTAACCGCCACCGGACATAAACCGTGAACGCGAAAAAAATTTACTTGAAGACTTTTGGCTGCCAGATGAATGAATATGATTCCGGCAAGATCGCAGATATTGCTAAGGCAGCAGCCGGTTACGAGGTAACCGACGACATCAACGAAGCCGATTTAGTTGTTTTTAATACATGCTCTATTCGAGAAAAGGCTCAGGAAAAAGTATTTTCCGACCTCGGACGAGTCAGAGAACTGAAAAAGACAAAGCCGAATCTTAAGATTGCTGTGGGCGGCTGTGTCGCCAGCCAGGAAGGCGGCAACATCGTTCGCCGTGCTCCCTACGTCGACGTGGTCTTCGGACCGCAGACCCTCCATCGTCTTCCGGAACTCTTGGAAAAGAACGAAAAAGAGCATCGTCCTCAGGTCGATATCAGTTTCCCGGAAATCGAAAAATTTGACCATCTGCCGACTCCGCATGCCGATGCAGCTACAGCATTCGTTTCCATTATGGAAGGCTGCAGCAAGTACTGCTCCTACTGTGTCGTGCCTTATACACGCGGTGAAGAGTTCTCTCGTCCCGTCGAAGACGTCCTCGTTGAAATCGCGCAGCTTGCTGCTCAGGGCGTAAAGGAAGTCACTTTGCTGGGACAGAACGTTAACGCTTATCGCGGAGAAGGTCCTGACGGCGAAATCGTCGACTTTGCCCTGCTGCTTGAATATGTGGCAGAAATCGACGGCATTGAGAGAATCCGCTACACAACGTCTCACCCGAAAGAATTTACAAATCGTCTGATCGAGGCTTATCGCAAGACCCCGATTCTGGCCAACCACGTCCACCTGCCTGTTCAAGCCGGGAGCGACCGCGTCTTGGCCGGCATGAAACGCGGTTATACGATCCTTGAGTACAAGTCCATCATTCGCAAGCTTCGTGCGATTCGTCCGGACATCAGCATTGCAACGGACTTCATTGTCGGATTCCCGAACGAAACGGAAGAAGATTTTGAAAAAACAATGAATCTCATCAAAGAGATCAAGTTTGATGCCAGTTTCTCTTTCGTGTACTCCAAGCGCCCCGGTACTCCTGCCGCTGAGCTGCCCGATGACACACCTCAGTCCGTCAAGCTCGAAAGACTTCAGAGACTTCAGGCGCTGAACACGCAGCATGCCCAGGAAATTTCGCAGTCCATGGTCGGAAGCGTACAGCGCTGCCTGGTTGTCGGAGAAGCGAAGAAGGGCGAAGGAAAGCTCTCTGCCCGTACGGATAACAATCGTATCGTTACCTTTAATGGGCCCGAAAACTTAATCGGTCAGATGGTTAACCTCAAAATTAATGAGGTTTATCCGCACACCCTGGGAGGGGAATTAGTTTAAATGACTGAAGCTAAAACGAAATCCGATCAGACATCTCTAAGCTTAGATCTTCAGATCAACAACAGTGATCTGTCCAGTTTGGTCGGACCGTTGGATTCGAATTTGGCCCAGCTGGAAAATTTCCTTAACGTGGAAATTTCCCGCCGCGGCGCGTCTTTCGGAATTAAGGGAACACAGGCAAATTGCCGCAAAGCCATTCAAGCTTTGACGGACTTGGCTGCCATCGCTGAGCGCAAAAGTGATGAGCTGACGGCAGAAGATATTCAGCTCTATCTTGTGGGTCAAAATGCGCCTGCTGAAGAGCTGGCTGCAGAAGAGCCTGTTCCCGAGCTTCGCACCAACCGTAAGGGACTTCAGGGACGCACGCCGATGCAGCGGACTTATATTCGCAACATCCTTTCCCACGACGTTTCCTTCGGTATCGGACCGGCCGGCACCGGCAAGACCTACTTAGCCGTTGCGGCCGCTGTCAGTGCATTTGAAAAAGGCGAGGTCGAAAGAATCGTATTGACCCGTCCGGCGGTTGAAGCGGGAGAAAAGTTAGGTTTTCTTCCCGGAGATTTGAGTCAGAAGGTTGACCCTTACCTGCGCCCGCTCTATGACGCTTTGTTCGATTTGCTGGGCACGGAAAAGACACAGCGCCTGCTTGAAAAGCAGAAAATTGAAATTGCGCCTTTAGCCTACATGCGCGGCCGTACTTTGAATGCTTCTTTTGTTATTCTTGACGAAGCCCAAAATACAACTCCGGAACAGATGAAAATGTTTCTGACGCGTATCGGCTTCGGCTCCAAAGCAGTCATTACGGGAGACGCCTCCCAGATCGACTTGCCGAGAGGTCAGAGAAGCGGGCTGATCGAAGCCTCGCACATTCTTCAAGATGTTCGAGGAGTCTCTATGACTTATTTCACTTCGGCCGACGTGGTTCGGCATCCTCTTGTTGCTCGTATTGTTGAGGCCTACCAAAAAGCCGAGAAGAGAGAATACCAACATGCGTAAACCCCATGTTTTGAGCCTTTCCGTCCAAAATCTTGCACATTTTCCTCAGCTTCCGTCCAGAGGAAAAATTCAGCGCTGGATCAGCCGAGCCTTGGAAAACGATGCCCAAATTACTGTTCGTTTTGTTGAGGAAGAAGAAGGCCGGGAGCTCAATAAAACATATCGGAGTAAGGATTACGCCACCAACGTTTTGACATTTGACTATCAGATAGAGCCTGTCGTGGAGGCCGACCTGGTAATCTGTGTGCCCGTGCTTGAAAAAGAATCCAAAGACCAAAACAAAACTTTGGAAGAGCACATGGCCCACCTTCTCGTCCACGGAACGCTGCATGCGCAGGGCTATGACCATATGGACGACGAAGAAGCCGAGGTTATGGAACAGAGGGAAACTGATGTTTTAGTTGATCTGGGCTTTGATGTTCCGTATCCTGATCGAAACTACACTCCTCAGCCGTTGGCTTAGGTCAATCAACTTAGAGAAATCTGTACTTAGAAATGGCGGACAACAAGACTGACGAACCCAAAGAGAAGAATTTTTTTGAGAAGCTGTCGGATCGATTTTTTCATGATGACGCACCTGAGACTCAAAAAGAACTCCTTGATGATCTTCATATTGCACACGACAGAAAGCTTCTGACAGACGACGGCATGCACATGATCGAAGGTGTCATGCGCGTCAATAGCCTGCGTGCAGAGGATTTGATGGTTCCTCGGACACAGATGATTGTGATCGACATTTCCGAGAACTCTCAGGATTGGATCAAACAAGTCATCGCAGCGGGTCACTCTCGTTTTCCCGTCATTGACGGAGATAAAGACAACGTTCTTGGAATTCTTCTGGCAAAAGACTTGCTGCGCCTTTTCATCAATCCTGAGTACGAGATTCGTCAGCATTTAAGACAGGCCGTGTTCGTGCCTGAAAGCAAACCGGCCGATGTCCTTCTGAAAGAATTCCGTCTCAAACGCAACCACATGGCTTTAGTGGTTGATGAATTCGGTTCGGTTTCCGGTCTGATTACGATTGAAGACGTCTTGGAAGAGATTGTCGGAGAGATTGACGACGAGTATGACGTTGTTAACGATGCTTCCGACATCGTCGCAATCGGCGGATCTCGCTGGCGTGTCAAGGCAAGTACTCATATCAATGAATTCAACCGCGTGTTCGGAACACATTTCTCTGATGACCGCTTTGAAAGTGTGGGCGGCCTCGTGAGCGATGAACTGGAACACGTTCCTCAGGTCGGAGAGTCCGTTGTCCTGCAGGGTTTCCGATTTGTCGTGACGAAGGCATTGGCTCGTCAGGTCAAGATGCTCACGGTTGAGAAGCTGGAGCCGGAGCAGACAGAGCAGCAACCGGCGAAAGCCTAATAACCGCTCAATAACGTGAAGAAGTTCCTTCCGTTCTTAATCGCCCTATTTGCCGGCATTGCGCAAGGGTATTCTCTGGCGCCGGCAAATGAGTGGCTGCAGCTGGCGGCTTTAGCCGTCCTGTTTTTTATTTTTGCGGGCCTCCGCACCGCTAAGGCAGGATTCCTCGCCGGTCTTTTCTTTGGCATCGGCTGGTTTGTCACTTCTCTTGCCTGGCTATACGTGTCCGTTCATGACTACGGCTACCAGCCGCCGGTCTTTGCCGCCTTCGTTGTCTTCATTTTCTCTTGTTACCTAGCTCTTTATCCGGCGGCTGTCGGCGCGCTCTGTGCATGGTCCATGAAGCGCGGCTCGAGTGCCGGTCTCATGCTTTTGGCTATTGCGCCGGCCGCATGGGGGCTGACGGAGTGGCTCAGAGGCGTGCTTTTTTCAGGCTTTCCCTGGAGCGCGGTGTCCTACGCCCATGTCGACGGCTCCCTCTCTGCATTTGCTCCGATCTGCGGCGCAGACGGTATAAATTTCTTGGCTGCCTTTATTTCCGGATGTGCGGCGCTCCTCCTGCTGGAGCGTAAAAATCTCAAAGGCATTGCCGTTTCCTGTGCCGGACTTCTGGTCGTTTTTTCTCTTGCATTTGCTCTGACCGACATTCGCTGGAGTGAACCGTACAAAACGCTTTCCGTCCGTTTAGTTCAAGGCGGGATTGCTCAGGACGAAAAATTCTCTCCGATGGGCAGCCTCACGAGCTTCGAGCGTTACGTCCGGCTGATGAATGAAAAACCGGTGCCGGAAAGCGGACTGATCGTTTTGCCCGAAACTATTTTTCCGATACCGCTTCAGCAGCTGAAACCGGAAATCTGGAGGAAATTTACGCACGTCACCAATGGCAACGCCGCTTTGATGTTCGGCGGCTTTTTGCGCGGAGAAGACGGATACCGCAACACGGCCGTTCTGGTCGAGCATGAAAAGATTGTTCAGTCTTACACCAAAAAGCACTTGGTTCCCTTCGGAGAGTATGTTCCTACCGGCTTCAGGTGGTTTATCGACATGCTGCAGATTCCGATGGGAGACCTGCTGAAGGGAACGACCGATCAAAAAGCTTTTGAGATGGACGGCGTAGCAGCCGCTCCGCTTTTGCTACGAAGATCTCTTTGCATCGGAAATCAGAGAGTGGAGGCAGGGCGGCAAAGCCCCGAATCTTCTGGTGAATCTCTCCAACCTCGGCTGGTTCGGAGATACGCATGCGCTGCCTCAGCATCTCAATATTTCGAGGATGCGCGCGATGGAATTTGCTCGTCCGGTCATTCGCGCGACAAATACCGGAATGACGGCTTACGTGACTAGCCGCGGTGAAGTCGCCGCAGAGCTGCCCGCTATGGAGCCGGGCAAGCTCGATGTTAAAGTGGCTGCGGCACAGGGAGAGGCGACGCCGTTTGTGAAATTCGGGGCGCTTCCTTGGCTCGGAGCCATGGTTTTGCTTCTTATCAGTGCAATCCTTGCCCTGTTGTTCAGAAAAAGACACCGTCTCCCGCTAAAATAAAAAGATTATTCTCAATTCAGCATTGCTGAGAAGAAAAAGTTCGAAATTATGCTCACATTTCAGGAAGTTATTCTGCGTCTACAGCAGTATTGGAACGGACAGGGCTGCGCCTTGCTCCAGCCGATCGACATCGAAGTCGGTGCCGGCACCTCTCATACCGCAACATTTCTCAGAGCCTTAGGCCCTGAACCTTGGAGAGCTGCGTATGTGCAGCCGTCCAGAAGACCGAAAGACGCCCGTTACGGCGAAAATCCCAATCGTCTTCATCAGCATCACCAGTTCCAGGTGGTTCTTAAACCGGCTCCGACGGGCATTGTTGACCGTTACCTCGGCTCCTTGAGAGCACTGGGCATTGATACCGAAGTCAACGACATTCGTTTCGTCGAAGACAACTGGGAGAACCCGACGCTCGGAGCCTGGGGCTTAGGCTGGGAAGTTTGGATGAACGGTATGGAAGTGACTCAGTTCACATACTTCCAGCAGGTCGGCGGCCTGGAATGCAAGCCGATTACCGGAGAAATTACATACGGTCTTGAACGTCTGACAATGTATCTTCAGAACTGCGACAATGTTTTCGACCTTGTCTACACCAAGTGGCAGGACGCTTCCGGCGAACACATTCTCACTTACGGCGACGTCTTCCATCAAAACGAAGTCGAGCAGAGCCACTACAACTTTGAGGCAAGCGACCCTGAAAAACTTCTCAAGCAGTTCGACTACTTTGAGAGTGAAGCCAAGCGCCTGATGGACCTGAACCTTGCTCTTCCGGCCTATGAAATGGTTCTGAAAGCCGGACATACGTTTAACCTCCTCGACGCACGCGGTGCCATCAGTGTGACAGAACGCGCCGCCTATATCGGCCGTATTCGTCAGATTTCCCGAGCCGTTGCTCAAAGCTACTACGACTCCCGTGAACGCCTCGGCTTCCCGATGTGCCAGAAAAAAGAATAAAGAGGTTAGAGAAATGGCTTCATTATTGATTGAAATTCAAACAGAAGAGCTGCCGCCGAAGGCACTGGACAATTTATCCAAGGCGTTTGCCAAAGAACTGGCTTTCAGCCTGAAAGAGCAGGATTTGGCTCTTCCCAACGCGCAGGTAACCGCTTACGGTTCTCCTCGCCGGATTGCCGCACTCATTTCGGATGTTTCCGAAGTGGCACCCGACAAACCTTTCCGTCAGAAACTGGTACCGGTGAAAGTCGGTTTGGATGCTGAAGGCAAAGCTACTCCGGCTCTGAGCAAGAAGATGAAGGCCCTCGGCATCGAGTGCGAACCTTCTGAGCTTAAAGTCGTGAACGACGGCAAGCAGGATCAGCTGGTATACGAAGGTACTAAGGCCGGCGTCTCTCTGAAGGACGGTTTGCAGATCGCTTTGGATCACGCCGTTCGCCGTCTGCCGATTCCTAAGGTGATGAGCTATCAGCTCGAAAACGGCAAGACCGTCGAATTCGTCCGCCCGGTCAAGCACCTCGTTGCTTTGTTCGATAAAGAAATCGTTCCCGTTGAATTGTTCGGTCTGAAGGCCGGCCGTGAAACGATGGGACACCGCTTCCACGTTAAAGAGCCTATTTCCATCAAAGAGGCAGAAAAATATGCCGAACAGATGGAAAAAGAAGGCAAGATCGTCGCTTCTTTCGAAGAGAGAAAGAACAAGATGGTTGGCGAGCTTAAGTCCGCTGCGGAAAAACTTAATGCCGAAATCATCATGCCCGATGATCTCGTCAATGAGGTTGCCGCTCTGACAGAATGGCCCGTTGTCTACGAATCCGGCTTTGACGAAGAATTCCTGACGGTTCCCGCCGAGTGCCTGATTCTGACAATGCAGCAGAATCAAAAATACTTTGCCTTGAGAGACAAGAACAAGAAGCTTATGAACCGCTTCCTTCTGGTTTCTCAGATTGAAGCCAAGGACGGCGGCGAAGCTATTCGTTCCGGCAACGCCCGTGTGGTTCGCGCTCGTTTGGCCGATGCGAAGTTCTTCTATGATCAGGACCGTCTCCAGACACTGGAATCCCGCGTCCCCGGCTTGGCTCATGTGGTCTACCACAACAAGCTCGGTACTCAGCTTGAAAGAAGCGAACGCGTTCAGAAGATTGCTTCCCGCATCGCCGAGCAGATCGGTGCCGATCCTGCACTGGCCCGCCGCGCAGCTAAGCTGGCAAAAGCCGATCTACGCACTTTGATGGTCGGAGAGTTCCCCGAACTGCAGGGCATCATGGGTGAGTACTACGCTCATCACGACAAAGAAGACGACAAAGTCGCTCTTGCGATTCGTGAGCACTACCAGCCGCGCTATGCCGGTGACGAGCTTCCGTCCACACCTGAAAGCTTGGCTGTTGCCTTGGCCGACAAAATTGAGACACTGACCGGACTCTTCGGCATCGGACAGCTGCCGACCGGAGAAAAAGATCCGTTCGCCCTGCGCAGACACGCCCTCGGCATTCTTCGCATGCTGATCGAAAAAGAACTGCCGCTTTCTTTGGACAAACTGATCGCTATCGGTACGGAAGAAGAATCTGTTGTTCCCGGCGTCAAAGATGCCACAGAAGAGCTCAAACAGTTCTTCCATGATCGTCTGCGCGTCATGCAGAAGGATCAGGGCTTTACCGCTCATGAAGTGGAATCCGTGATCGGTTCCGAACCTGCTATCCTTGCGGATGTTCCGAAACGCCTGAAGGCCGTTCATGACTTTATGAGCCTGCCGGAGGCCGAGTCTCTGGCTGCTGCCAACAAACGTATTGAGAACATCCTCAAGAAGAACACACTTCCGCTGGCAGATGCTGTTGATCCGGCTCTCCTGACAGAAAAAGAAGAGAAGGATCTTTACGAAGCTATTCGTACGCTTGAACCGAAACTTGAAGCCGACTATAAGGCCGGCCGCTACGAAGACGAACTTCGCAGCCTGGCTCCGCTGAAAGCTCCGGTGGACGCGTTCTTCGACAAAGTGATGGTGAACGCCGAAGATGAGGCCTTGAGAAGAAATCGCTTAACGCTGCTCAACGAGCTCCATAAAGCGATGAATCAAGTCGCCAAACTTTCGTGTTTAGCCTCTTAACTTTCCGATCAGAAGGCCGCTCACAGAGCGGCCTTTTCCAACAATACCTATGAAACTTATGCTCTGGCTTCGTGCCTTGATTTTTTGGTTCCTCTTTTGTATCACCATCATCTGCTACGGCATCGTCCTTTTCGTTTGTATTCCGTTTACATCGAAAGAAGGCCGTTACGCCATCGTAAAAAAATGGTGCCGAATGGTGATCGGCTTAATGCGCACGATTTGCGGTGTTCGCTATGAAATTACGGGCACGGATAAGGTGCCGGCGACCGGTCCCGTGATTTTGCTGTCTAAGCATCAGTCGGGCTGGGAAACGCTCGCATTTTTTGCCTTGGTGCCGAGACGCTTGAGCTATATCTACAAGCGCGAACTGCATCGTCTGCCGATCTTCGGCTGGGGTTTGGCTTCGCTCGGAATGTTCAGTGTGGACAGATCTGAAGGACGCACTGCTTTTGAGCGCATGAAGCGTGAAGTTCCGGAGTTCTTTGCTCATGGCTGGGCTTTGGTGCTCTTTCCCGAAGGCACGCGCACCGCGCCCGGCGCTTCGGTTAAATATAAAACCGGCGGCGTTCGTTTAGCGATTGCTACCAATGCTCCGATTGTTCCGATTGCTTTGAATTCCGGCGAATGCTGGCCGAAGCATTCGTTTTTGCTGTATCCGGGCGTAATTAAGGTGGTATTCGGCGATCCGATCAGTCCGGAAGGAAAAACACCGCATGAACTTAATGAAGAAGTTCGCAGCGAAATTGAAGGTGAGATGAAGCTCATCTCACCGAAATACTACAAATAAAAGGTTGAATGGTTTTAGGTCGTATTTTTCCGAAGATCACGAAATTTTATTTAGACGGCTCTCCGGCAGAGGCTGAAATCGCTTATCCCGACAAGGTTCGGCGCGTTCATATTCGACTTGGCGGACAGGAAGAACAAATTACCGCCGGACCGGAGGGTGTCATTTACATCACCAAGGGCTATCCTTCAGCGCTCCAAATTAAATGGGCGCTGAAACTTCAAAAGAAGAAATTTTTGCCGTACTTTAAATTTTTTGAAGCAGCCTCCTTGGCCTATCCGGATGTCTCTGCACGTCTTTCTCAGCAGGATCCTGATTTTGTCCATCATTCCGCTTTAGAAGGGAGCTATCCGGTCCGATATCGCATTGTCCGCAGCAGCCGCCGTAAGAATACTCAAATCGCCTTTGAGGGCGGTCTTTTGGTTGTTCACTGCCCGGCGAGGCTCACGGACTTTGAAGTGGAACTTGAACTTCAGAAATCGGCCTCAAAAATTATTCAATTTCTGGAGAAGATGCGCCGAGGGGCACCGGCTGCAGAAAAGGAACCGGCTCCGGCGCGGGCAGCGAGCAGTATTCGTCTTGCTGACGGAGCGGAAGTTCAAATCATTTGGCAGCCCGGGAAGCGCAAGAGCATTTCAATTTCCATGCCGAACTCAGAGCAGCTTCTGGTGAAGTATCCGTCACGGACTTCTCGAGAAAAAGTGATGGGCTGGGTTCTTTCACAGCAGGCATGGATCCAGAAGAAACGGCAGAACAGCTTAGGGAAGGAAGACAGTAATCGAGTCTTCTTTGAAAAACTGTCTTCCGAACAGGAAATCACACTGCTGGACGTCAAAAGAAAAGTAAGGCTGTCGAGCGTGCGCAAGGAGTCCGGTGTCTTTGATGATGAGATCGTGCTGTGGGTGAAGGACGCGAACCTCACTCGAGACCAGTTCCTTGAAGTTCTGGTTAAGACCATCAAGAAGTGGGCCCTTACGGCTTTGCAGGAAGAATTTGAGCTCAAGCTCGCACAGATGGGGCCCTTTAGATACCCTTATCGAAAATTCTTTTTGACGTCGGCTAAAACGCGCTGGGGAAGCTGCAGCAGCCGCGGTCACATCCGTATTCACTGGAATGCGGTGTTCGTTACTAAGGCCGAGCGGGAATATCTTTATACGCATGAGGCAGCTCATCTGACGGAGATGAACCATTCCTCGCGTTTTTGGCAGCTCGTTGAAGTGCACTGCCCTGACTACAAACGAGCCAGGGCAATACTGCATTCGAGAACGCTTGGTTTTCTCTAGTCAGGCTGAACTTGGCCGGGCAGCACGATTGAAATGCCCGCTGCATGAACTAAGCGAGCCAGGCGAATGAAATTTTCCAAAGGCACGCTTTCGGCACGCTGCTCCGGCTTGATTCCTGCCTCCTCCATCATTTCGGGGGAAATCCATTTAGCAAGATTGTTCTTCAGCGTTTTACGGCGCATGGCGAAAGAGGCGGCAACAACCTGATGGAAGGTCTCTTCGTCAACTTCTGCCGGATTTTGAATCGGGATCATGCGGACCACGGAAGACATGACTTTCGGCGCCGGCGTGAAAGCCTCAGGCGGAACATCAAAGAGCTTTACCATGCGGTATTTTCTTTGAAGCATGACCGAAAGCCGTCCGTAGGCCTTTGATCCCGGGGCGGCAACCATTCGGTCCACGACCTCTTTCTGAAGCATGAAATGCTGATCAACGACGCGGTCACTGATCTCGGAGAGCTTGAAGAGCAGCGGGGAAGAAATGTTGTAGGGCAGGTTGCCGACCACGCGAATCTTTTCTTCGGCGGCAAAGTCTCTCCAATCGAACTTCAGAGCGTCGGCCTCAAGAACGGTTAACTGCTCGGGCGTGAATTTGGTCCGCAGCCAAGCTGCAAGATCGCGGTCAATTTCAACACAGTAGATGTGTTTGGCACCGGCAATTAATTCTTTTGTCAGGGCAGCCTGTCCCGGTCCGATCTCAATGATCTTTTGGCCTTCTTTCGGATCGACGGCTTCGGCAATTTTGTTGATCCAGAAGTCGTCGTTGAGAAAGTTCTGTCCGAAACGTTTGCGGGCTTTTTCAACCTCTTTTTCGATCTTTTCGTCCTGTTTGGCGATAAACTCTTCGA
>ERZ791917.1170-NODE-1170-length-16261-cov-11.651549_pt1 | contig 16261 bp, 14 predicted proteins | sample MGYA00510138_ERZ791917 | MGnify/ENA primary metagenome ERZ791917 (study PRJEB30046, sample SAMN00792102) | human gut metagenome | study: EMG produced TPA metagenomics assembly of the A metagenome-wide association study of gut microbiota in type 2...
CAGAACTAAATCCTTTCACTAATATTTTTTATCCAACTTTTTGGGGTCAGTACAACAGAAATCTCTTTTTTAACTGAATTTGTAAAATTATATTATCCTTTATGATATTCAAAAGCAATAGTATAAGTCTTTTCGGTATTGGCTGGAAGAACAATATCACCAAAACCGTCATTATTAATAGCATCTGGGAGAAATTGTGCTTCAAGCGCTAAGGCTTCAAATTCTTTAGCCATTTTACCCTTATCACGCGCTGGATAAATATCCTCAGGAATGCCACCCATACTGTAAACGACCCAAGTATCACGGTCAGAATAAAGGTGAACAGAATCGCCACTTTCTTCATCTTTCAATTCTCCACAAGGTTTATCAAGCGAAGCATTTACCAAGAAAGCATCGTCAAGCCCGCCTGTATCAGCGATAGCCTCTCCAAGGTTTTGCCCAGTTTGAAAATCATAAGCTGTGCCAGCAACGTCAATGAATTTTCCTGTTGGCACCAAATCATCACGTGTTTCCAAGTAACAGTCAGCAGCCAAAGTAAAGGTATGGTGTGCCAAGTCTTGGCGTTCACCGAGGTTAAAGTAAACGTGGTTAGTTGGGTTAAAGAGGGTCGCTTGACCGCCATTTTTACCAGTGTAAGTGATTATAAAACGATTGTCGTTATCCAGCGTAAAATGTGCTGTTACCAACATATCACCAGGGAAACCATCAACACTTTCTTTAGCATTGTAAGTCATGACAACAGTGGCTTTGTCAATATCATTTTCAACTCTTGCTTGCCAAATGTGTTTGTGGAAACCTTTTGGACCACCGTGAAGAGTGTTTCCTTTTTCGTTTTGTGGTAGCTGAATTTCTTTGCCATCAAGGTTAACTTTCCCTTGATTAATACGCCCTGCAACACGTCCGATTGATTGACCTGCACATAAAGGACTTTTCAGATAATCACTTGGCTCATCAAAACCAATGATAAGATTTTTCTGACCACCTTTGTCATCTGGCACTAAAAATTCTTGCCAAGTTGCTCCCAGCGTTAGTAAACCAACTTGGACACCATTATCATTAATAATAGTGTATTTTTCAATCTTTTGCCGATTAATTATCTCAACAATTTCTTGTTTTACTTCCATTTTTCCCTCTTTCTTAGGTTCTTTCTTTTATTTTACCTTTTAGATAATTTTTTGTAAACGTTTACTATTGGATTTTACTAAGTTTTACTAGACATCATCGTTATAAACCAAAAACTCCTGTCCATTGGACAGGAGTTCAAGATTATATGTAGTGATTATTTTACCACGATGTTGACAAGTTTGTTAGGGACAGCAATAACTTTGACGATATCTTTGCCTGCGATTTCAGCTTGAATCTTGTCATTGGAAAGGGCGAGTTTTTCGAGTTCTTCGCGACTTGCGTCTTTTGGTACGACCAATTTAGCTCGTACTTTTCCTTTGATTTGGATGACAATTTCAACGTCGTTTTCAACAAGTTTTGATTCATCCCATGTTGGCCATGCCACGTATGAAATGCTTTCACCTGATTGGGTCACGTTTTGCCACAATTCTTCAGCAAGGTGTGGGGCAAATGGAGCCAACAATTGAATGAAGCCTTTGGCGTAATCTACAAAGAGTTTGTCTTCTTTGTTGGCGCTGTTTACAAAGACCATCAATTGTGCAATCGCTGTGTTGAATTTCATGGCTTCGAGCTGTTCTGTAACGGCTTTAACGGTTTCATTGTAAACCTTGTCTAAAGCACCGTTATTGTCAGCAACGATATCTTTGGTTGTCAACAAGCGGTAAACGCGGTCAAGGAACTTACGTGAGCCTTCAAGACCTTCTTCAGACCAAGCGATAGAAGCGTCCAATGGTCCCATAAACATTTCATACACGCGCAATGTGTCGGCACCATAGCGTTCAACTACGTCGTCAGGGTTGACAACGTTTTTCAATGATTTAGACATTTTAGCTGGTGCTTGTTCCAATTCTTCGCCAGTTTCGATGTTGAAGAATAACCCATCGCGTTTTTCAACCTTGTCTGTTGGTACAAGGGCTCCACGGTGGTCGCGGTAGCTTGTTCCCAAAATCATCCCTTGGTTAAAGAGTTTTTGGAACGGTTCTTTGGTTGGAACAACGCCTAAATCATAAAGGAATTTGTGCCAGAAGCGAGCGTAAAGCAAGTGAAGCACGGCGTGTTCGGCACCACCGATGTAAATGTCAACTGGCAACCATTGTTTCAATAATTCTTCGTCAGCTAGTTTTTCGTCGTTATGCGGGTCGATGTAGCGTAAGAAGTACCAGCTTGAACCTGCCCATTGTGGCATGGTATTGGTTTCACGGCGCCCTTTAACACCGTCTTCACGAGTAACTTCTAACCAATCTGTCAAGTTAGCTAGTGGTGACTCCCCTGTTCCTGAAGGTTTAATGTCCTTAGTTACTGGCAAGACCAGAGGAAGTTGGTCTTCTGGAAGGGCAGTGGTTGTGCCATCTTCCCAGTGAACGATTGGAATTGGTTCACCCCAGTAGCGTTGGCGTGAAAAGAGCCAGTCGCGTAAACGGTAAGTGACTTTTTTATTTCCCACTCCTTCAGCTTCGAGCCATTCGACCATTTTGTCAATGGCTTGCGCTTTGTCAAGACCGTCTAGGAAGCCAGAATTGATGTGAATACCGTCTTCTGTGTAAGCTTCTTCTTCAACATTGCCGCCTTCAAGTACTGGGATAATATCTAGATTGAATTGTTTAGCGAATTCCCAGTCGCGTGTGTCGTGGGCAGGAACAGCCATGATAGCACCAGTTCCATAGCTCACAAGCACATAATCTGCAATCCAAATTGGCATTTCACGACCATTGACAGGATTGATCGCATAGCTACCTGTCCAAACACCTGTTTTTTCTTTAGCAAGGTCTGTACGCGCAAGGTCAGATTTGAGGCTTGCTTGGTGTTTGTAATCTGCCACAGCTTGTGCTTGTTCAGGCGTTGTAATAGCATCAACCAATGGGTGTTCAGGTGCTAAAACAGCATAAGTCGCACCAAAAAGAGTATCAGGACGAGTGGTAAAGACTGTGAAATCTTGGTCTGTGTCCTTCACTTTGAAGGTCACATTGGCACCTGTTGATTTACCAATCCAGTTGCGTTGCATGTCTTTGATTGATTCAGGCCAGTCAAGTTCTTCCAAATCTTCTAGCAAGCGCTCTGCATAAGCTGTGATTTTAAGCATCCATTGACGCATTGGTTTGCGGACAACTGGGTACCCTCCACGTTCAGAAGTACCGTCAGGAAGCACTTCTTCGTTGGCGATGGCTGTTCCCAATTCTTCAACCCAGTTAACAGGCACTTCAGCTTCGTATGCCAAGCCTTTTTCATACAATTTTGTGAAAATCCACTGTGTCCATTTGTAGTAGCTAGGGTCAGTGGTATTTACTTCGCGGTCCCAGTCGTATGAGAAACCAAGTGCATTGATTTGGCGTTTGAAGTTAGCGATGTTTTGCGCTGTAAATTCAGCTGGGTCATTTCCTGTATCCATCGCGTATTGCTCAGCAGGAAGTCCAAAAGCGTCCCATCCCATTGGGTGAAGCACGTTATAGCCTTGTGCACGTTTGAAACGACTCAAAATATCAGTTGCTGTGTAGCCTTCTGGGTGTCCAACGTGAAGCCCTGCACCTGACGGGTAAGGAAACATATCCAACGCGTAAAAGTTTGGTTTGTCAGCGTCTGTTCCTGTTTTGAACGTATGATTGTCAGCCCAATAAGCCTGCCATTTTTTCTCAATTTCTTTGTGATTGTAAGTTGCCATGTCATTTCTCCATGTTCATAGTATAGCTTCTATTATACCATGAAAATAACAAAGAAAAAAGGCGAAATCACTGGGGACTTCATGCCTTTGATAAATAAGCTTGTAAGCTCGCCATATCTGCTTTGGCTTGTTTCAAGCCAATCTGATAAATCTCTTCAAACTTGTCAGGGTTGGTTTCCAGACGTCCAATCTCTAATGGTTGGCTTGGTCTAATCGCAAAAACTTGCCCCTTCTGCTCCAAATCAATAATGTGCTCCAGCGTGTCATTATAGTATTGGTAACGTTTGGAAGCCACTTCGACAAAGTTAGGGTAATGCCTATAAAGCAACTTGTAAAGGCGACCACTAGACGCTTTTTTGCGGTAATCAAGCGGACGTGTCAAGACCACGATGAGTTTATCAAAGCCAAGGCTTTTGGCAAAATCAACAGGAATGCTGTCTGACAAGCCACCATCAAGGTAATGTTTGCCCTGCCACTCAACAATTTTTGAGGCTACTGGCAAGGCCGAACTGGCACGAAACAACTCCATTTGCTCAAACACATTGTCAATCTTGTGGTATTCTGCCTTACCTGTTTCAAGATTGGTGACAGTGACGTAAAAAGGAACACCAGATTGCTCAAAGGTTTCCTCATCAAAAACATCTAATTCCATGGGAACCTTGTAATAAGCAAATTCTTTGTTGACCACATTGCCCGTTCGTAACCAAGAACGAAGGCCCATGTAGTTAGGATAAGAAGCGTATTTTTGATTGTAACGGAGAGCTCTGCCCTTTTGCTTAGATAAAAAATTCACCCCAAAAAGTGCCCCAGCTGATACCGCGACTATCCCGTCAACCTTGATACCAGCATCTAAAAATGCATCGAGAACGCCAGCTGTGTAAAGCCCACGCATTCCCCCACCTTCTAATACTAAACCAACAGACATTTACAGACTCCTTTATTCTTGTATATGACTATGTACAGTATATCAAATGATTGGCAAAAGCACACAATGCCGATATCATTTTTAGCCACCGACCAACAAAAAGCTAGAGCATTCACCCTAGCTTAATCATGACGCTTGTTTACAGTTCAGCGATTTGGTAAAGTTCCAATTCTGCTTGTGTTTCTGTTCCAAACATATTAATCATCAATTTCACTTTGTTGTTTTCAATTTCAACGACGCGACCTTCTTGTCCCATAAAGGCACCATCAATGATTTGAACCACGTCACCTTCTTTAATGTTGGTATCAATCACATCAACCGTTTGACCCATTGAGATGAGAATTGAGCGGATTTCTTCTTCCAAGAGCGGTGTTGGTTTTGAACGGTTACCATGTGACCCAACAAATCCTGTAACGTTTGGTGTGTTACGCACAACAAACCAAGCTTCGTCTGTCATAACCATCTCAACCAAGACATAACCAGGGAAACGGTTTTCTTCAACTTCTTTGACTTTCCCGTTTTTCTCAACATTGACAGTTTGCGTTGGGATTTCCACGCGCAAAATATTGTCCAACATATTGTAGGTTTGGGCACGTTGCAAAAGGGTTTCTTTCACTTTATTTTCATACCCAGAGTAAGTTTGTAGCACAAACCAGCCTTTATCAAATGAATCTAGCATCTTTTCCTCCACTATAAAAAGCCCTGAGGGCTCTTTGATTCGTTTTTTCTTTCATTATAGAATAAAAAGGCGTTCTCTGTCAATGATGGACTCGGGGAAACCACAAAAAAAGTGATGGGAAGCCCCACCACTTTTTGTTATTCTACCTAAAAACGGTTCAATAAGTCCGTTACTCCCAACGAGAGTAGTTTATCAAAGATATAAATCGCAAGTGTAAAAAACGCTGTATACTCTAATACAGAAATAAAATCTCTCCAACGTTGTCTACGATCTGGCCATGTTGTATCTCTTAAAACCGCAAAAACTCCCTTGATAAATCCCACGGATCGCTCCTCCTTCACACTCGTTACGTAATCGCCTTAATATTAACGTGTTTCTTTGTGTAACGTGTATTTCTTACAATGTTTACAATATTTATTGACTTCTAAACGTACAGGTTTAGGGTTGCTGCTCACTCCGATAGAGTAGTTACGGCTCCCACACTCTGTACAAGCTAAACTTGCTTTTTTCTGTGCCATAATGCCTCCAATATCATCCTATCATCTTTTTATCATTTTATCAAGTTTTAATTCGTTCGTCTATTAAACCAGTTGGAAACATTGTCCCAAACGTCTTGAACGGCTTGACCTATCTTTTCCTTGGCGGTTTGTGCTGATTCTTGAACCTTATCCAAAAAGTTATCTGAGCTAGATGATGGGCTAGTGTCAGTGTCAGACGCGTTGGCACTATAAATCAAGTCGTAACCGTTTTGACTATAAGCATTTTCAACAGTAAAGGCAGTACCTGCGGTGTATGGCAAGATGCGACTGGCAACAGCACTGAAAATCGTTGAGGCTGTTCCCGAGCTGGCATCTGTCAGGTAGTGATTTTCGTCCGTCGAATCATAGCCTAGCCACTGGGCAATCACCACATCAGGCGTGTAACCAATCACCCACTGGTCGCTCGTCAAATTGTCATTGAAGCTTGTTTCAACCGTACCTGTTTTTCCTGCCATGGTATAACCATAAGCATTGGCATTGATAGCAGAACCATTTGAAAAGGTTCCTAACATCATGCTGGTCATCTTGTCCGCAACAGTTTGGCTAATCACGCGTTTTTGGTCTTGTTTAAACTGTGCAATGACTTCACCGCTGGCATTTTCAATACGTGAAATCAAATGAGCCGTTGGCATGATACCGTCATTGGCAAAGGTTGAATAGGCCTGGGCCATTTCAAGCGGGTTGGTTGTGACACCGCCACCCAGCGCGATACCCAGTTCTTCCTTGACCTTCTTCATGTTCAGACCGAATTTCTCACCGTAAGTAATACCCTTGCTGATACCGATTTTATTGAGCAAATAAACAGCTGGAATATTGTAAGAATTAGCCAAGGCTTGATACATAGGAACATCAGCTGTTTCAACGCCACCATAGTTTCCAGGAGCATAGCCATCGTAATCTTGCACGGTATTTGGCAATTCCGTCGTAATCGAATAGCCCGCCGCGACGGCTGGAGTGTAAACCACCAACGGTTTAATGGTTGACCCTGGGCTACGTGAGGCTTGGGTCGCGTAGTTGAAACTTCTAAAGGAAGCCGAACTTGAGCTCACACGCCCAACTAAACCACGAACAGCACCAGTTGCGGGATCCATTGCGACGCTGGCTCCTTGAGCGCTTTGACCATCATAACTTGACGTTGGGAAATAACTCGTGTCGTCAAAAACAGCCTGCATATTGTCTTGATAATTTTGGTCTAACTCCGTATAGATTTTATAGCCATTGTTGACAATATCATTTTCTGACAGATTGTATTTTTGCTCTGCTTCTTGAATAACCGCATCAAAGTAAGACGGGTACTGATAACTATCAGAAGTTCCTGTATAAGTATCGTGCAACTCACTGGCAATATCCACTTGTGAGGCCTCATCAGCTTGTTCTTGCGTGATTTTACCAGCGTGAACCATGGCCTGCAAGACCGTATTCCTTCGGTTGGTTGCATTCTCCACTGAGTAATATGGGTTGTAAATCTCAGGCCCCTTCAACATTCCAGCCAAAATAGCCGATTGCTCCAAGGTCAAATTCTCAGCGTCAGTACCAAAGTATTTTTGACTGGCATCTTCAACACCCCAAACCGAATTACCAAAATACGCATTGTTCAAATACATGGTCAAGATGTCGTCTTTGCTGTATTTTTTGGTCAACTCTAGCGCTAGGAAAAATTCCTTGGCTTTACGCGTGACGGTCTGTTCTTGGCTCAGGTAAGCATTTTTCGCCAATTGTTGCGTAATGGTCGAACCACCACCAAAACGCCCAAACGTAAAGACTGCCAACAAGAAACGCGAGTAATTGATACCGCTATTTTGGTAAAAGGTTCTATCCTCCGTGGCAATAACCGCTTCTTTCATGTAATCGCTGATATTGTCAAGGTCCACATAAGTTCCTTTTTGTCCCGACAGCGAGCCAATTTGCTCATCATTTTTATCGTAGATGACAGTGGTAGCCTTCAAGGCATCTTGCAAATCAGAAACGTTGGTTGATTTAGCAACCAAATAAAGGTAAGAACCAATCGCCAAGGTCGCTATCCCCGCCAAAATCAGCAGTATTTTACCAATATGGTAACGGCGCCAAAAACGGCGGATGGGATTCTGAGAAGAGGGTACAAACCGCAGGATTTTTTGCACCCAAGCGGGATAATGCTTGGTTTTATCTTGGTGCGCACGGCTTCGCTGATAGCGTGGTGCAACCTCTCCTTCTTGAGAATGGTCAGTAACGTCTTCAGGACTTTCTTCCTCGTTAAGCCACTCTTCAAAATTACGGTCCTCTTCCTGAGAAGATCCCCTTCCTGTCAAGCGCCTAACAAAGGACAGAAAGCTTTCTTTAATTCTTTTTAAATGTGTCATAATTCCATTATAGCAATTTCCCTTAAAATCGTCAGAAATGAAAAGGATGTCATTTGTTATAACGTTTTCATTCTATTTTTAAGGTTTTATGATAAAATGGTAGAGTAGAGATATCTGGTCAGACAAAGATATTAGAAAGGAATTGCTTATCATGAACAAAGAATTTGAAGCATTTAAAAAAACACTTTCTCCTGAAAGTCTAAAAGCCATTTACGATGAAACAAAGATTGAAGTTTCTGAAAGCGAAGCCGAAGGAACAGAAGCTTATTCTGTCGCAGTAGCAAGCCAAATGGCGGTCAACTTGGTGGAAAAATACCATGCTTGGCTCAAAGAAAATGAAAGCAAATAGGGCTTTAGCGCATCTCGTTGAGGTGCGTTTTTTTTTGGTATAATAGAGTCATGACTACATCTTACACATTTACCAATCCCTACCCAGACTGCACGGTCAAGGAACTTTTAGAAGAGCACCTGCTGATTCCTCGGAAAATTCGGCATTTTTTGCGCACCAAAAAACACCTGCTCATCAACGGAGAAACCATTAATTGGCAAAGTTTGGTGCAAACAGGCGACAGCATCCAGCTGACCTTTGATGAGGAAGATTATCCGCAAAAAGATATTCCCTTGGGACAAGCTAAATTGGTGGATTGCCTGTATCAAGACGAACACATTATCATCGTCAACAAGCCCGAAGGCATGAAAACACACGGTAATGAACCAACAGAAATGGCTCTGCTTAACCATGTTTCGGCTTATGTAGGGCAAACCTGCTACGTGGTGCACCGTTTGGACAAGGAAACCAGCGGAGCTATTTTATTTGCCAAAAACCCTTTTATCCTGCCTATTTTAAATCGTTTGTTGGAAAACAAGGACATTTCTCGTGAATATTGGTCCTTGGTTCAGGGGACTTTTGAGCCAAAACACCAAGTTTTTCAAGATAAGATTGGGCGCCACCGTCATGACCGCCGCAAACGAGTAGTCGACCCTAAAAATGGCCAGCGCGCCATTACTATCGTGGACCGTTTAAAAGTTTTTTCAAAGGGAAGTCTGGTTCGCTGCCGCTTAAAAACAGGGCGAACGCACCAAATTCGAGTGCATTTGTCAGCGCATCATTATCCCATTATTGGGGACCCTTTGTACAGCCATGTGTCCTACGACCGCCTCATGCTGCACGCCCACAAACTCAGTTTTACACATCCCTTAACCCTGCAAAAAATCAGCGTCGAAGCCCATTCTGACACGTTTGAAGCAGGCCTTTCTTAGATTCAAAAAAACAAGACCCAAACGCAGTTGAGTCTTGTTTTTAGTCGTCTTAAAACTTACAAACCAGCTTCTTTTAAAGCGTCTGCCAACCTAGCAAAATCCGCAATAGAAAGGGCTTCGCCACGAACAGACGGTTTGATATCTGCCATGTCAAGCGCTTGTTCCAATTTAGCCTTGGTTTCCTCAGCTTTTCCAAAATGGCTAGTCAAATTATTCCAAAGGGTCTTGCGGCGGTGAACAAAGCTGATTTTAGCAATGCGGAAGAAGAAATCTTCATCTTTCACTTGAACAAGAGGTTGCTCACGGCGTGTCATTTTCAAAATAGCTGAATCCACGTTCGGTGCAGGCACAAAGACCGTGCGAGGCACGATGAAAGCCACCTTGGCTGTCATGTAATATTGCACCGCGATTGACAATGACCCATAAGCCTTGGTATTTGGCTCAGCTGAAATACGGTCTGCCACTTCTTTTTGCATCATCACGACAAATTCCGCAAATGGGATTTTTGACTCAATCAAATGCATCAAGATAGGTGTGGTGATGTAGTAAGGCAGATTTGCGACCACCTTGATAGGCAAATCGGGATTTGCAAATGATTTGATATGGCTTTGCAAATCAGCTTTCAAAATGTCTCCGTTGATGACTTTGACGTTGTCAAAATCGCGGAGCGTATCCGCCAAAATCGGAATCAAACGGTCGTCAATTTCAAAAGCCATGACTTCAGCAGCATTTTCCGCCAAAAATTCCGTCAAAGCACCGATACCAGGACCAATTTCAATCACGTTGACACCCTTGTCAATCTCCGCTGTATCTACAATCTTTTGAAGAATATTGGTATCTGTCAAAAAGTTCTGTCCAAATGATTTTTTAAAGGTAAACCCATGACGCTCAAGAATAGCACGCGTCACGCTATAATCTGCAATTCTCATAATCAATATTCCCCAACCAAAACGTGGGGACTTTTCTTTCCTTTCGTTTCTATCAATCTTAGTCTAGAACACAGAAGACTCTTAAAAAGTCAGCCCTCATATGTTGCCATCGTTTCTTCTACTTCGGCCAAAGTAATGTCAAAGAGCTCTAAGCGTTTGAGAAGTTGTTTGCCGTTGCTATAACCAATACGAAGCTTTTCGCCCAAATATTCGCGACGTTTGCGGCTATCTGCTCCCATTAAAAGCCCCAAGCGCATTAAGTCTGTTTTCGTGATGTCAAACTGGTCATCGTCATCAAAATGCCCCAACACACCTGACAAAGCCTTTTGCAAATCATCAAAACTGGCGTGTTCTACACCGAGCGAGCGCCCTTGGGTTTTTGACTTGGGAGCCGCCTCATCACGATTTAAAAAGGCGTGTTTCACATTTGGGATGGCATTCATGATAATCTTGCGAATGCGTTCGCCATTGTAATCTGGGTCAGTAAAGACAATAACCCCACGAAGGTCATTTAATTTGTCAATACGCTCAAGGTCGTCATCATTGATAGCAGAACCTCGTGTTTCGTAGGTGTCCACATCGTAGAAACGACGCAAATTGGCTGTGTCGTCCTTGCCTTCAACCACAACCACTTCTTGAATTTTAATTTTCTCAGTCACAGTCAAACAACCTCTTTGCATTTTCTGTTGTTGCTTGTGCCACTTCTTCCACAGTCAAACCGCGGAGTTCTGCGATTTTATCCACAACATAGCGGGTATAAGCCGTGCGATTTTCACGTCCACGTTTTGGAACAGGGGCAAGGTATGGGGCATCTGTTTCCACCAAAATCTTATCCAACGGCAATTTTTGCGCAGCTTCTTGCACATCAAGGGCTTTTTTAAAAGTGACAACCCCTGAAAATGAAATCATCATACCAAGCTCGATAAAACGCTCTGCCATTTCCAAAGACCCTGAAAAAGAATGAATAATCCCACCACGAGGGCCAACACCTGCCTCTTTGATAACTTGATAGGTGTCTTCTAGGGCATCGCGGGTGTGGACGATGAAAGGCAAATCATGGTCTTTTGATAATTGAATCTGACGCTTGAAAATCTCAATCTGAACATCTTTCGGGTCTTCCATCCAATAATAATCCAATCCAATCTCACCTAGACCAATCACTTTTGGATGTGACAAGTGGGCGACAATCATATCCTCCACTTCTTGATTGTAAGACCCAGCTTCTGTCGGATGCCAACCAATTGTAGCATAAACTTCAGGGTATTTTTCAGCCAAATCAAGGGCACGTTTAATCGTTGGTGCATCAAAACCAACCACATTGTGCCGAGTGACGCCCATTTCCTTAGCTAGCGCCAATTCTTCATCTTCACGCCCAACAAAATCGTCAGCGTTTAAATGCGTGTGTGTATCAAAAATCGTTATCATGTATTAGTCTATTCCTCTTTTTTCTCGTTTTTATTATAACATACTTCACGAAAAGGTATCCTGACACTAGGTTCACAAAAGAGCTGCACTTTCAAGCAAACGAAAATACCATCAGTCTCGAGCACTGATGGTATGGTTTATTCTATCAATTAAGCAGATAAAACTTTACGTCCTTTACGACGACGTGCAGCTAGGACACGACGACCGTTTTTAGTCGACATACGGTGACGGAAGCCATGCTTACGTTGACGACGAATTTTACTTGGTTGATAAGTACGTTTCACAGTGATTACCTCCTCATAGATTTTCGTATTCGTTTAGCCGGCTATTTTTGATCAGTTACTAAACATACCTTATTATTTTATAACAAGAATGGCATCCTGTCAAGCTGTATCGCTCTTTTGTTTGTGTCTATTTTTTTGAGAATAATCATCAAGCCTATAAATCAAGAGATTTCTCTGTTGAATTTTTTCAAAAAAATACCGAAACAAAGGTTTCCTTGCTTCAGTCTTGACTTTATTGGCTTTTTTGTGTTACAATAACTTCAGACTGATTAAGCAAAGTGGAGATTTGTCTTAATCGGTGGAGTAGAAGCTGGTAACTTCTGCTCCTTTTTTGATTTACTATAATGATAGTATAACAAAATTGTCAGAAAAATGCAAACAAAAACAACTTAAAAAAGCCTTAAAATCCAAAAAATTTTAAAGTTTTCAATACTTAAATTTTTGGCGGTCAAGAGAAGTAAATTTCCCAGCACGTTGAAAAATTTTGCGTGATTTAAATATCGTTTGTTCCTTCGCTTCTCTGAGATAACCAACGCTTAAACGTTGATTTTGGTAGTATTGATACTCTTTTCGCCAATTACCAAAAAATAGATCATCAACAAGATTAATTCTATCTAGAATAATTAATCTCGACATTGTGTAAGCACCTTTCAAAGACCAATACATTCCTCTATGCTTCATGCGATAAGTAATTTTTCGATGCTGACTCTCCATGACACCTATTCCTTTGGCTGATAAATTTCTTAATTTAGCAGGCTTTGTGTATTTGAAATTATTAAGAATTTTTCGGCGAAAATTAAAATAATTATAGTGTTCTTCATCATCTCCATCAGCAATTAAAGACTCAACAGTATCAAGAACGGTTTTCATCAGCTCTCTTTTATGAGTATTAATTGCCTCAAAAGCTAATTCCTTTAATACAACTGGATATTTTTTGAAAAATATTTTTACCTTTTCATGTAAGTGATAAGGATCCCAAAAGTGCTCGTGTCTCTTGATACCAAGCGCTTTTTTTATCTCCTGAAAAACTTTTTTAGTATATCCTTTGCCATTGTCAGAATTAGTAACTAAAGTTGTCTCATCAGTAAACTCATAATGATTATAAAGATAGTCTAGCAGTTCTTCTTTTGCCTTGTCATAATTTGTATGGATTATCTCATGTTTATTTTCCAAAACATAACGATTTTTAGTAATTTTTTTAGAACCAGTATGAACAAGAAAGTGTGTTAAATCAACATTTCTTTTGTCATCTCTAGCAGAATCTGATGATTTTACCATCACGCCGTCACCTTCAATATAAAGAATTTTGGGATTGATTTTCTTGGTAGGTTCTTCCTCTAGCCAAAAACGGAACTTTTCTTTTTCAGATAGCAATTCTCCTGCTTGTTTGACTGCTTTTAAAACAGTGTCCTTAGTGATTTCAAGTCGATAGAATTCTTTAACAAAGTGACATACTTGTCGATATGACATTGCTGTAGCCATTTTAGCTATATGACAAACCAATTCAGGAGAAAAACGCATATACTTTTTGAGCCCTAGCCATTCATCTACAGGATAACGTGTTTTTTTTCCTTTTCGCCAGCGTGACCTAGAAAATGTTACTTCCCCAAAAGTAAAAGCTACGGTTCTCTCTGTTTGATTAATACGTTTGTATCCAGCTATCCGCATTGCTGAGGCAATACTATCATCATATTTCTCAACTCTTTTTAAAAAGTCATATTTATGTTTTGCGTCTAATTCAACAACAAAACTCTTTTCATCAAATCTCATACCTGTCATACAGATATTTTACCTAATTTTTGATAAACTATCACAAAAAAACTCCTCATGGAAATGAAGAGTTTTTAAATATAACTATATTTATATTTGTGTTTATAATTATAGTTATATATATAATTATAAATATTTTTATAAACACAATTATTAATTATAACGAAAAACTTTTTGTTTTGTTTGGCTTTTTATGGCTATCATCAGCACTTTTACTTTTTTTATTGATAACATCTCTATCTTTGCTATCGTTTATTTTCCCTGCAAATCCTTTGTTTTTAAGGTAATTTGCATAAAATTTTTGTTCGCTAGCAAAATAATCAATTAAGGGTTGATGGTTATCATAAGCTTGAAATTGTTCTAGTGCATTGTAATAGCCTGCTTTTCTGGTGTCATCAACAATGAATGGAGTTATTCCTTCTTTTAAGCATTCCTTGTAAAGAATTAAACGTCCTACACGACCATTACCATCAGCGAACGGATGAATTTGCTCAAAACGTGCATGGAAAGATGCTAGATAAGCTAAATCTTTTTCTTTTTTGAAATTATACCCTAAAAGAAGTGAATACATCGCTTCTTCAACTTGATCAACAGCAGCTGTAGCAATCTGCCCCACTTCGTTTTCAAACACCTTATAACGTCCAACTGGGGCATATTCATTATATTCTGAGCTTGTTCCAGCTTTTAAAATGCTATGTAGTTTTTTAACGTAGTCTTCTGTTAGCTGCTCATCAACTGTATTAATAATATAATCAAAACATTTAAAATGATTAGTAGTTTCAACAAGATCATCAATTTTGATACCTGTTCCACCAATATTTGCGATTGTTTTTGTTTCATAAATGAAACTCGTTTGCTCTTCAGTTAAACGACTGCCTTCAATCTTATTTGAATTAAATGCAAAACGCTTCTGAGTAATATCATAAATGCCACCATGAACTCTGCCATCTCGTTCAACTTTAAGTCTTGTAATTAAATCCATGATTATTCTCCTTTAATGGGCAGTATATTCATATTTATAACATTCAATATAAATATATGTGTAAATATATTTATGATTATATATACTATTTTATGTACAATCATAAATAAAATGATATTTACAAGTCAAAATTTTTAAAATAATCATTTAAAAATGATGATGCAGATCGATAACCACGAGAATGAGCAATTTGTGTAATTTTTTCTCTAACAGATGGTTGTAACGAAAACATAAATTGTTTAGTTCTTTCAAACTCAAAATTTGAATTAGTACTATTTTTAGGTGTAGTGTCAGTTGATTTTAAAAGATTACTAATTTTGTCTTGGTTATTATCAAATGCCATATTTTTCTCCTCTATGTTCAATATAATTATATTTATAAATATATCTATAAACATAATTATAAATACCAATATAAATATATTTACATTACTATTTTATCAGTAATTGTTTTGAATGTACAGTCAATACTATCAAAGAATTTTTTATGTTTTTGATATAGTACTTTATCTTCTTTCATCTCTGAAAGAGATACTTTATCTAATGTTGAGCGATTGAACAACTCTTTATAAGGAATAGTTGATAGAACATTATCATTGCCATGAAGCTGTTCTACAAGTTCTCTTGAAGAATTGGTATTGTGCTTAATCATATTTCCTAAAAAGTATAAATCAGCTGTAACATAGCTTTTACGTGTTTTAAAATCAAATGTTTCAGCTTTAAATTCTTCAAGACGTTCTTGAATATTGAATGTTGCTGAATAGCCAAATTTTGATGGAACTACAGGACTTAAAACAGCGTGACTTACTACGACAGCATTACGTGTTGCCGTTGAAAAATCAGGATGGCAATCAATTAAAATAAAGTCATATTTACCAAGATTTTTAGGTTCATAATTATCTTCTAGCCACATGTAAAGTAGCATATCTTTATAATTTTTGGTTTCAAGCTCTTTTTCTAAGCTATCTAAACGAATATAACCTGGTATTAAATCAATGTTATCTTTAAGATGATGAATAGCAACGTCTCCTTTTCGTTTAAAGATATTAGCGACTGTGTTCTCACTTTCAAAGACATCATACGTTTGAGTTAGATTACATTGATGATCTAAATCAATCAAAAGTACTTGATAATTGTGTTCAGCTAACCATTCAGCATAATTATATGCTAAAGTTGTTTTTCCTACTCCACCTTTAATGGCAGCAAATGTAATGATTTTCATGTGATTCTCCTTTACTTTTTCAATATATTTATAAATACAATTATATATATCGTTATAAATACAAAATATAAATATGGGAACCTCTAAAAACACCAGTAGAGCATCTAGAGCGTCAAATTTATCTTTA
>ERZ791917.1181-NODE-1181-length-16159-cov-5.569672_pt1 | contig 16159 bp, 14 predicted proteins | sample MGYA00510138_ERZ791917 | MGnify/ENA primary metagenome ERZ791917 (study PRJEB30046, sample SAMN00792102) | human gut metagenome | study: EMG produced TPA metagenomics assembly of the A metagenome-wide association study of gut microbiota in type 2...
TTTAACAACCTTAACGGCTTAATACTAATTTGTCCCAATTTTGGGGGTCACATCACTGATCACAAAAAGATACACTTTTTTAATTTTATGAATGCCTTAGCAGCGCGGCTTTAAGCGTCCTACTTTTGGCGTTCTAGGACCGTCACGCATTCCACATGTGGCGTCTGCGGGAACATGTCGACCGGGGAAACCAGATCAGTCGTGTAACCAGCCTCCATCAAGAGCTGCATGTCCCGTACCAGCGTTGCCGGGTTGCAGGAGATGTAGACAACCTTCTTTGGACCAGTCTTAACCGCGGCATCGATAAATTCCTTGGTCAAGCCTTTTCTCGGCGGATCAACAAAAATCACATCCGTCTTCAAGCCTTCGGCTGCCCACTTTGGCATCAGTTCTTCCGCCTTGCCGGCATAGTACTTGGCATTGTGGATCTGGTTGAGCCGGGCGTTGTTCTTAGCGTCCTTGACCGCTGCCTTAACCACTTCAACCCCGCGGACTTCCTTAACGTATTTGGCTGCGGACAGACCGATCGTCCCGATCCCGGAGTAGGCATCAACAATCAAATCGTCCTTAGTTAGGCCCGCCTGGTCAATAGCCAGCTTGTACAAACGTGGCGTCTGCAAAGAGTTGATCTGGAAGAAGGACTGCGGCGAGATTTCAAAAGTCAAATCGCCAATCTTGTCATCAATATATCTCTTCCCCCACAAATGGTAGTCATGTTCACCCAAGATGACATTGGTTCTCTTCGGGTTATGGTTGAGGAAGATCGACTTCACCCCGTCAATTTCCTTGATTTCATCTACTACCGCGTGCAGGCCTGGGAAGTCCCGGTCCAAGCAGACCAGGACGACCATCATATCGCCCGTAGCCGTTCCCCGGCGGACTTCCAGGTATCTCACCTGCCCTTGATGCTTTTCTTCGTCATAGACCGGAATCCGCTTTTCCCGCAAGATGTCTCTGACTGCCAGCAATACCCGGTCAATCTCCGGATCATTGGTGAAAAAGTCTTCCAGCGGCACCAGGTCATGTGAGTGCCGGCGGAAAAAGCCGATCTCCAGTTGCCCCTTAACCATTCTGACCGGTACCTGGGCCTTGTTTCTGTAGCCAGTTTCCAAGGGACTTGGCAAAGTTTCCGCTACCTTGATCTGGTCCAAGTGGGCCTTGCTCAAAAGCTCCTTAACCTGCTTTTGCTTGAATTCCAGCTGCTTGTCGTACTTGAGGTGAGCCAGGCTGGCTAAGCCAGTTTGCACGTACTGGCGGAGAGGCACCTTGACCCGGTCCGGGCTTTCCTTGACGATCTCAGAAATTCTGGCAAAAGCATAGCTCTTCTTGTCCTTCAAGATCTGTGCCTTAACCACTTCACCCGGCAGGGCGTTGTTGACAAAGACTGTTTCGCCATCGACATGGCCGACCCCCATGGCTTCATATGACAAGTCGGTGATTTCGACTTCGACGATTTCATTTTTCTTCATGATTATTTATCTCCTTTACGGGCCCGCTTTCTTGCTAATTCTTTCTTTTTATTGGTTATCATGCTTTTCCTCTAAACACAAAAATAGAGTCTGACAGAAAGTCAAACTCTATTATAACAGTTCTAACCGACGTAGAATTCGATTCGTTCCCGCAAGTTTTCAAAAGTTACCGGGAACATACCGCCTTCTTCCCCGTCCAGGTTGACGGAGAGCTTATCATCGCGGTTGTGGCCGATCAGTTCCGCCTTCAGACTGGTCGTCTTGGTGTAGATGATGTTCGGGTCGTCCACGTGCTTGCCGTTCAAGGCCAAGGCCATCAACCGGAGCAAATTGCCCGGGTCACTTGGCTTGACCACGATCAGCTGGAAGAGGCCATCTGAAAGTTCAGCGTTTGGCATGATCTTTTCAAAACCGCCGATGGAGTTGGTCATCCCCAATAAAAGCAGAGACAGCTTGCCTTCGTAAACGCCCTTGTCAAAAGTCAGCCGCATTTCGCATTCGCTGAGGTTTGGCAGCATTTCCGCCCCCTTGATCAGGTAGGCAGCATAGCCCAGGGCAGACTTGACGTCTGAAGAAACCCCGTAGGTCAGTTCCGCCAAAGAACCAGCGGCAGCGATGTTGACAAAGTACTTCTGGCTACCATCGCCGAAGTCGGCCCGGCCCACGTCCATCTTCTGCACCTTGTCCTTAAGAATCATCCTAGCCGCGGCAACCACATCGTCGCGCGGAATCTTCAAGGCTCTGGCGTAGTCGTTGGTCGTCCCCGCCGGGATGATGGCCATGCGCGGACGCTCTTCCTTAGGCAAAAAGGCGATCCCGCTCACGACTTCGTTGATCGTGCCGTCCCCGCCGGCGGCCACGACCAGTGAAAAACCGTCCTTGGCTGCCCGGGTTGCTTCATTTTGAGCACTGAGCGGAGCTGGCGTGGTTCTGAATGCACTGGCTTCATAACCCGCTTGTTCCAAAATATCCAAAATATCAGAAACGTTCTTCGGCATCTGTTCATGCCCGGAAACCGGATTGTAAATCAAGCGCGCGCGCTTAGTCATCTGCTTCACCTTTTTCTAAAAAATTTTCTCCTGCCTTAACGGCTGGCCAGGTCAGCCAAGAGGAGCTTGTTGATCACCTTAGGGTTGGCCTTGCCCCGGGTCTGCTTCATGATTTGCCCAACCAGGAAGCCGATAGCCCGGTCCTTACCATTCTTGTAGTCTTCAACAGACTGCGGGTTGGCGTCGACAACTTCCTTGACCATTGGGGCCAGGACGCTTTCGTCTGACAATTGCGCCATGCCTTTTTCTTCAACGTACTTCTTCGGGTCAGTGCCGTTGGCAACAGTTTCCGCGAAGACCTTCTTGGCAATCTTGGATGAGATCGTCCCGTCAGAAATCAGCTTGATCATGGCTGCCAGGTTTTCTGGAGTCAAGGCGATGTCCTTGAGTTCAGCGTGCTTTTCGTTCAAGTAGCCGTTAACCTGGGTGTTCATCCAGTTAGCTGCCTGCTTTGGATCAGCACCGGCTGCTACAGTAGCGTCAAAGAAGTCTGAGCTTTCCTTGTTTTGCAGCAAAACATTCGCGTCGTATGGCTTAAGGTTGTATTCATCAACGTAGATCTTCCGCCGTTCGTCAGCCGTCTTTGGCAAGTTGGCCGCAATTTCATCAACCCATTCCTGCTTGATGTGGTATGGAGCCAGGTCTGGTTCTGGGAAGTAACGGTAGTCCGCGTCCCCTTCCTTGACACGTTCCAAGACAGTCTTGCCCGTGTTGGTGTCAAAACGGCGGGTGGACAGGCGAACCCGGCCGCCGGACAGGAGGATTTCCTGCTGGCGCTTTTGTTCGTAAGCCAGGGACAGACGGACGTGTTCAAAGGAGTTCAAGTTCTTCATTTCGACCTTGGTCCCGAATTCCTTCTGGCCGGCTGGACGGATGGAGATGTTGGTGTCAATTCTCATTGACCCTTCTTCCATCTTAACGTCGGAAGCCCCGGTAAATTGCACGATTTCCCGCAGCTTTTCCAGGTAGGCAACAGCTTCGTCCGGGTCAGTCATTTCTGGTTCAGAAACAACTTCCAAAAGCGGAACCCCTTGACGGTTGTAGTCAACGTAGGAGAAGCCGTTGGTCCCGTGGGTGTTCTTACCGGCGTCTTCTTCGATGTGCATTTCGTGGATATGGATCTTCTTCTTCTTGCCGTGAACTTCGACTTCAACATAGCCGTTTTCAGCCAGTGGCTTGAAGAATTGGGTGATTTGGTAAGCCTTCGGGTTGTCCGGGTAGAAGTAGTTCTTCCGGTCAAAGTGGGTTACCGGGTTAACGTGGGAGTGGGTGGCCAAAGCGACCATCAAGCCCAGGCGGTAGACTTCCTTGTTGACCATTGGCAAGGTACCTGGGTAACCCCAGTCAATAACGTTAGTTTCGGTGTTTGGCTTGGCCCCGTAAGTTACTGGTGAAGGTGAAAAGATCTTGCTCTTGGTCTTCAACTCAAAGTGGACTTCCAGACCGATAGTTGACGTAAAATTCATTTAAATTAATCCTCCAATCCAGCTGGTGTTTGTTCGTAGAACTTGTTGCTGCGTTCGATGAAGTCAGCTACTTGGAAGACATGGCCTTCGTCAAAGCGCTTGGCCATGATTTGGAAGCCGACCGGCATCCCCGTCGTTTCGCTCAAGCCGGCTGGCACGCTGGCTGCCGGAATCCCGGCCATGTTGGCGGAAATCGTCAAGATGTCGTTGTTGTACATCTTGATCGGGTCAGAAATTTCTGAGTTCAAGTCAAAAGCAGTTTCGGTAGAAACAGGCCCGACAATCACGTCATTGTCTTCGAAGATCTTGTCGAAGTCTTGGCAGATCAAGGTTCTTACCTTGGCAGCCTGCAGGAAGAACTTGTCGTAAGCGCCGGCGGACAGGGCGAAGGAACCCAACATGATTCTCCGCTTTACTTCGTCGCCAAAGCCTTCTGACCGGGACTTGAGGAAGACTTCGGCCAGGTTCTTGGCTTCTGCCCGATAGCCGTAACGAATCCCGTCGTAACGTTCCAGGTTGGCTGAAGCTTCACTGGAAGCGATGATGTAGTAAGTTGGCACCACGTACTTGGTGTGCGGCAGGGATACTTCGTTGATGATAGCCCCGTTTGCCCGCAGAAGTTCGATTTGAGCTTCAACTGCCTTGCGGACGCCTTCTTCAACTGCGTCGCTCATGTATTCCTTAGGAACAGCAACCCGCAGGCCCTTGACGTCCTTGCCCAGGAAGCTGGTGTAGTCTGGGACTTCCTTTTCTGAAACAGTAGCGTCGCGGTCATCAGCCCCGGCGATCACGTTCAGAACTTCAGCTGAATCCTTGACCCGCTTGCTCATCACCCCGATTTGGTCCAGTGATGAGGCAAAAGCGATCAAGCCCCAGCGGGATACCCGGCCGTAAGTCGGCTTGATCCCGAAGATACCGTTGAAGGATGCTGGCTGGCGGATTGAACCACCGGTGTCACTACCCAAGGCAGCAACAACTTCACCGCTGGCAACAGCAGCTGCTGAACCACCGGATGAACCACCTGGCACCTTGTTTAAGTTCCATGGGTTCTTGGTGTCACCGAAGTAAGAAGTTTCAGTGGATGACCCCATGGCAAATTCGTCCATGTTGGTCTTGCCGATGATGGTGGCTTGGGCTGCCTTCAGCTTGGCGACAACAGTTGATTCGTAAACTGGTTCAAAGTTGTACAAAATGTGGCTGGCTGCCGTCGTCTTCAAGCCGTTAGTGATGATGTTGTCCTTGATGGCAATCGGCACGCCGGCCAATTTGTTGTTAAAGTCAAGATTTTCAGCTGGCTTGGCGTCTTCATCTACAGTGATGAAGGCATTGATCTTTTCGTCAGTCTTCTTGATGTTGGCGATGGTGTCCTGAGCCAGTTGGTCAGCAGAAACAGCGCCGCTCTTCAGCTTGTCGTTTAAAGAATCGATCGTCTCGTTTAAGTAGTTCATTATTGGTTATCATCCTTATCGATAATTACAGGTACCTTGACAAAACCGTTGCTCTTGTCAGGAACGTTCTTCATCATTTCTTCGCGGGTCTGCCACTTTTCAGGAACGTCTTCTCTGAAGACAGTGTCGCGATCAACTACTTGCACCGTTTCTTCAACGCCTGTCGTGTCAACGGCTTGAAGTTCTTCTGCCATTTCCAGAATCTTCCCCATTTGCGGGGTGAACTTGGCCAGTTCTTCTTCGCTGAATTCAAGCTGGGCTAATGCCGCAACGTGCTTGATGGTATCATTTGTTACCTTTTCCACTTATGTACCTCCTAATTACCGCCATAGATGTGCATCCGATAAGACCCGGTGGCCGTTTCCTTGGCGACGACCGCTTGAGTGTCGTTGACCGAGGAAATGGTGATTTCAACCGGTGAGCTGGTTCCCAGATACTTCTTTGCCCGGCTCATGACCGTCTGGGCAAAGCTCTGCACCTGCAGATAGCCATAGAACTGCGTGGTGATGGCAATGCTTTCGTAAGCCAGCTTGCCATCGTAGTAGCGCAGAGTGGCCGTGACCCCGGAAACATTCGGGAAGTAATCCTCAATTTCATCCTTAAAACTGGTGAACTTGGATTCGTCACTGGCACTGATCGCGCTGGCACCGTCGACTGTCGGCAGCACCTGGGTCTTTTCGTTCACGGAATTCCATTTAGATATTTTACTACTATTTGCGCTAGCTGTCCCATATGAGAAGTAAGTTCCCCCAACTAAAGAGTCGGTGTCGGTCTTAGAGAAAAGGCCAACCAGGATTGGGATATTCTTAAGCTTCTTCTTGGCGTGCAGGCGGGAGACGATCGTGTTGGCCGTCTTCTGCCCGAAGGCCCGCCGCTTGGCCAGGGAAATCTTGGTGCTGAATTCCGCCCCGTCATTCGTCTTGGTATAGTAGTCGACTGAGTTGAGGCCCAGGCTGATGCTGATGCCGGCCAGCTTGTAGCTGGACCCGCTCCTGACATAGAAGTCTTCTTCCATGATCTGCTGCAAGATGATCGGGTTTCTGGTCGCCTCCCCGGTCTTGCCGTTGTTCTTGAGGTTCAGCCCCTCTTTATTGCTCTTTGAGTACCGGCCCAGCCAGTTGGTGACCGTCGTTTCGTCGAGCTGCTGGCCTTCCTGGATGACACAGTCCTTAGTTGAGAAGACCTTCTTAGAGACCCGGATCAAGCCCCGTTCCATGGCCGACTCGTCCACGCTGTTGTCATAGTTGGTGGCTTCCAGGCCAGAGATCGGGCTGGTCTTGTAGACACCCTTTTTCAAAAGGACTGAGTAGCCGCCGTCAGTGCTGGAAGTCGTCTCATACTTCTTGGTCTTGCTGGTCGTTGTCGTTGAGTTGCTGGCCAGGTCGGAGTTCTTCAAGTTGCCGCAAGCCGCCAGCAGGAGGCTGCAGCTTGCCAAAGTTATTGCCTGTAAAAATCTCTTCACTTTTCCGTGTCCTTCTCTTCGATCTTAGAGATTGCTTCTGCCTCCGTTAAGCGCGGAATGTCCAGGGCTTCTGCCTTGGCCAATTTGCTGCCGGCATCTTCCCCGTAAACCAGACAGTCGGTCTTCTTGGAGACTGACCCGGTCACCTTGGCTCCCAGGGCCTGTAGCTTCTTGGTAAACTCCGCCCGGCTATAGTGGGCCAGTTTCCCAGTCAAGACCACGGTCTTGCCCTTGAAGAAGTTGTCTGCAGCTTCCCCGTCTTCGCCTAAGTAGTCCATGTTGACCCCGGCCTCTTCCAGCCGGGCCAGCAGCTTCTTGGCTTCTTCCTGCTGGAAATAAGCCGTCAAAGACTCAGCAATCGTCATTCCTATTGTATCGATTGCAGTCAGTTCTTGCACGCTTGCTGAAGCGATTTTAGACATATTTTTAAATTTCCGGGCAATCAATTGGGCGGCTTTGCCGCCGACATTGTCGATCCCCAGGCCAAAGAGGACCAGCTCAACGGAATTCTTCCGGCTTTGGTCAATGGCCGCCAGGAGATTGTTGATGGACTTCTCCTTAAAGTGGTCCAGCTGGCTCAAGTCGTCGGCTGTCAGATAGTAAAGGTCAGCTACATTGTGCACCAGGTCCTTGGCGATCAGCTGCTTGACGATCTTTGGGCCAAGGCCGGCGATATTCATGGCCTGCCGGGAAGCGAAGTGGGTAATCCCTTCTTCAACTTGGGCCGGACAGGACGGGTTGATGCAGCGCAGGGCCACTTCTTCATCCAGGTGGACCAGGTCTTCCCCGCAGGATGGACACTTAGTTGGCACTTCATAAGCAGCAGAGCCTTCTGGCCGCTTGCTTAAGACAACTTCGGAAATTTCCGGAATGATGTCGCCGGCCTTGTGCAGCTTGACCGTGTCGCCCAAGCGGACGTCCAGTTTGGTCAACAAGTCCGGATTGTGCAAAGAGGCCCGGGCCACCGTGGTCCCGGCTAATTGCACCGGATCCATCACGGCAGTCGGGGTCACGACCCCGGTTCTTCCCACGGTCCATTCAATCTCCCGGACTACTGTTTCTTCTTCTTCCGGCGGGAACTTGTAGGCAATTTCCCAGCGGGGCACCTTGACGGTGTTGCCCAAGTCCGCCTGCAGGGCCAGGTCATCGACTTTCAAGACGATGCCGTCAATCCCGTAAGGCAGGCCGTCGCGCTTTTTGGTAAATTCGTCGATATAGTCGTAGACGGCTGCCAGATTTTCCAGCCGGCGGCCGTTTTCATTGGTGTGAAAACCCAGCTTGGCCATTTCCCCGATCGCCTGGTGCTGAGAGTCGATACCGGCTGGCGGATTGATCCAGGTATAGATAAAAGTACTCAGCTGCCGCTTTTTGGTCACCTTCGGGTCCAGCTGGCGCAGGGAACCAGCCGCGGCGTTTCGTGGATTAGCGAAGATGCTCTCCCCGGCCTCGTCCCGCTCCTGGTTCAATTTGGCGAAAGCCTCCTTGCCCATGTAGCATTCCCCCCGCACTTCGGTAGTAATGGCTTCCGGCAATTTCTGGGGCACGTCTTTAATATACTTGACATTCTTGGTCACGTCTTCGCCGACCTGGCCGTTGCCCCGGGTTGAAGCCCGCTTTAAGCGGCCTTCTTCATATTCCAAAGACAGGGACAGGCCGTCGATTTTCAATTCGACATTGTAGGCCACAGGGTGGCCAATGGTCTTTTGCACCCGCTGGTCAAATTCCGCCAGCTCTTCTTTGGAAAAAACATCCCCCATCGACAGCATGGGCACTGGATGCTCAACCTTGGGCAGGTCGCTGCTCACCTCACCGCCGACTCTTTGGGTGATGGAGTCAGCTGACTTTAATTCCGGATAGGCAGCTTCCAGTTCCAGCAGGCGGGCGTATTTTTCATCATAAACGTGGTCTTCAACCACCGGAGCGTCCTGCTCATAGTAGGCCTTGGCCCACTGGTCCAGCTGGGCCCGCAATTGGCGGACTTCCTGTTTTGCTTCTTCTAAACTTTCAGCCATGCTTCTTCACCTAAATTTTCTTGATCGGGGCAAAAGCCGCCAGCAGGCGCTTGTTGCCCTTGCTTGCAAAAGCAATATCCAGTTCCATGTCGTCTCCAGAGCCAGTGACCTTGATGACCACGCCCTTGCCCCAGCTCTTGTGCTCTACCTGGTCGCCAGGGTGCCAGCCCTTCTTTTCAGCGCCGACGGCCCCGGCTGCCTTGCTGGCCCGGTGGATCTTAGCCGGCTTAGCGGCTTTATCTTGGGACTTTTTGGCAAAAGGCAGCCGGTCCAGGTCTAAGAAGGAAGTGCTGGACTTCGGAGCATTTGAAGCCACAATGTCCAGGTCCTCATCCTTGATCTCACCGATAAAGCGGGACTGGGCGTTATACTGCTTGCTGCCGTACATCATCCGGGTGTAAGCCGAAGTCAAGTAAAGCTCTTCTCTGGCCCGGGTAATGCCCACGTAAGCCAGGCGGCGTTCTTCTTCCAGCTGGTTCGGGTCTTCGTCCATGATCGCCCGGGAAAGCGGGAAGATGTTGTCTTCCATCCCGATCAAGAAGACGACTGGGAATTCCAAACCCTTAGCCGCGTGCAGGGTCATCAAAGTTACCCGGTCATCGCTTTCTTCCAGGTCATCCTGGTCGCTTAAGAGGGATACTTCCGCTAAGAAGTCGCTCAAACGGCTGCTGTCCGGGTTTTCTTCTTCATTGTAACTATCGTCAAAGCGCTTGGTAACCGTAGCGAATTCCTGCAGGTTTTCCAGGCGGGCAGCGGCTTCCAGGGATCCTTGGGCTTCTTCTTCCTTCAAGGCCTTGGTGTAGCCGAAGTCTTCCAGGATCTTGTCAGTCAGTTCACTGACCGTGTGGTCTTGGGCGTAAGCAATGGCACTAGTCAATTGGTCGCTGAAGGCCAGGAGCTTTTTGGCAGCGGCGGCAGAAATCGGGGCCAATTCGACATTGCGCATGGCTTCGTAAATCCCGCCCCCCATTTCGTCAGCGAAGGCAGCCAATTTAGTAGTCGTAGCCTGGCCAATCCCCCGCTTTGGAACGTTGATGATCCGGTTGAAGCTCATGGAGTCGCTGGGGTTGGCCACCAGCTTGAGGTAGGCCATGATGTCCTTGATTTCCTTACGGTCGTAGAACTTGTGCCCGCCGACGATCTGGTAAGGGACATTGGCTTCAACCAAAGTTTCTTCCATCCCCCGGGACTGGGCATTGGTCCGGTAAAGGATGGCAAAGTCCTGGTAGCGGCGCTTCTTTTGGTCAACTTCTTCCTTGATCTTGGCAAGGACGAAGCGGGTTTCGTCCCGGTCGCTCTGGGCCTGGTAGTAGTGAACCTTTTCCCCGTCGCCCTTGTCAGTCCACAGCTTCTTGGCCTTCCGGTTTTCATTGTGGTCGATAACCGAGTTGGCCGCCTTCAAGATGTGGCCGGTTGACCGGTAGTTCTGCTCCAATTTGACAGTTTGGGCATTCTTGTAGTCATGTTCAAAGTTGAGGATGTTTTCCATGTTGGCTCCCCGCCAGCCGTAGATTGACTGGTCGGCATCCCCGACAACGCAGATATTGTGGTAGCCGTCAGCCAGCAAGCGGCAGAGTTCATACTGGGCCTCGTTGGTATCCTGGTATTCGTCAACCAGCAGATAGCGGAACTTCTGCTGGTAGTAGGCCAGGGTATCAGGACTGGCCTTAAAAAGGGTCAGCGTCTGCATGATCAAGTCGTCAAAGTCCAGAATCTGGTCTCTTTCCAGGCTGGCCTGGTATTTCTTGTAGACGTCGGCGACGACTTTTTCAAAAGGACCGACCGCGCTGGCCTCAAACTGCTTCGGGGTCTGCAGGCGGTTCTTGGCATTGGAGATCTGGCTCAAGATGTTGCGGGGCAGGTACTGCTTGGGATCCAGGTCCAGCTGGCGGAGGATGCGCTTAACCAGGGTCACCTGCTCTGAAGGGTCAGCGATGGAGAAGTCCCGGTCATAGCCGATCAAGTGCCCGTCCCGGCGGAGTATGCGGACGCAGAGGGCGTGAAAGGTGGACATCCAGATGCTTTCGGCCTGGTCGCCCAGGAGCTTGACTTCTCTTTCCTTCATTTCTTTAGCGGCCTTGTTGGTGAAGGTGATGGCCAGGATGTTCCAGGGAGCAACCCGCTTTTCTTCCACCAAGTAGGCAATCCGCCTGGTCAGAACTGAGGTCTTCCCACTGCCGGCCCCGGCGATTACCAAAAGGGGCCCTTCAGTCGTCTTGACTGCCTGGACCTGTTGCGGATTCAAACCTTGTAAAATCGTTGCTTCAGACATGCTTTTCCCTTTCAATAAATCAAAAAACTTAGCTTATCCATTATAGCAAAAAAAGCTACCAAAAAGCTCTGGCAGCCCTGTCAAACCTGCTTAATTATCATACTTATTCAGGTTGTATTGTTCAATTAAATTGATGAGTTTGGTCGAGTAGTCCGGGTCAGTGGCATAGCCGTCGGTGACCAGGGCCTTGGCCTGGCTCTTATAGTCCTTGGCCGCCAAAACGTCCTTGTACTGGTCCTTGTTCCAGCTGGTTCCCTGCTGGAAGAGGCGGACATGGGCCCGGATGGAAGCTTCATAAGAATCATAAATCTGGAAGCGGGCCTTAACGGCCACCCACTTGCCGTTAGTGTACTCCTTGGTCGTCATGACCGCTGAAGTGTTAGGGTTGGTCCCCTTGACCCCGAAGAGGTTATTGTACTTCTGGGACAAGGCGCTTTGCCCGTAGTTGCTTTCCAGGCAGGCCTGAGCGATGGTAATGCTTGGCAAAAGGCCGGTCCCCTTGTCAACCTTCTGGGAGATCGGCCCCACCTTTTTGATAAAGGCCTTCTTTTGCCGCAAAAGCTTAGCGGCTGCTTCCTGCTTGGCCAGTTCAGCCTGGCGGATCTGTTCTTGCTGCAAGGCCTGGCGGCGGTAGTAGCGGAAGGCTACAAACAAACCCAGGCACAAGAGGATGATGGCAAAAACGCGGACCACGAGGATGGTGGTCGTCTGCTTTCCCTTGCGTGTTTTTCTGTGTCCAGCCATACTTATCTGCTTTCTAGCGCCGCTTCAGTCGCTTCTTGAGGGGCGCGGTAATGAGCGGCGTGATCAAGCCGCTGAAGATTGCTTCCAAAATTCCGTTGACGGCCAGGGCCGTAAAGAGGATGACCAGCAAAGACTGCCCGCTCTTGGCCCCCAGGGCTAAAGCCAGCTTTTGGGGATGGCTGAAGTAGACCAGGTCAGACAACAGGATCACCATGAGCGTGTTGACCGCTGAAGCTAAAAGACCGCTTAAGGCGTAAGCCAGAGGCTTTCTGCTCTCCTTCTCCCATTTGTCAGCCAATTGCCCGGCCATGCCCGCTGCCCAGCCGGCAGCGACCCGGGGCAATAAGGCAATCAAGGAGTTCTGGAAAAGGAGAATGGTAACCAGGCCATTTGGAGCAGCATATGCCCTAAGCAAACTAGTCAGGCCCCAGACCAGGCCAAAGGCCGCGCCGGCTTTCGGTCCTCTTAAAGAAGCAAAAACCGCCACCGTCAGCGGAATCGTAGTGATGGCCGGCAGGCCCGGCAAAATCGTGATGTAACCCACATTGGGAATAAAAGCTTCCAGCAGCAGAATGGCCACAAAGACCGCGCTGACCGTCAAGTTCAGTGTCTTCTGTCTGGCTTCAGAATCGTACATTCGCACACCCTTCTATTCATCTTGCATTGTGTTCTATCAATTATAACAGATCGGGGGAAAAGCAAGTTTAAAGAATCAACAAAAAAGGAGCCGTTTTACAACGACTCCTTATCTTAGTGCGGACGAGAAGACTTGAACTTCCACGACCAAAAGCGGTCACAAGATCCTTAGTCTTGCGCGTCTGCCAATTCCGCCACGCCCGCAAATACACTTAATATTTTAGCAAAGCTGCCCTCATTTAGCAAGGGGGCCGGCGATTTTTTCCAATTTTCCCCGGCAGCAGCCACAGAAATACTTCTTGACGTTGACCTGCCGCTGGCGCCAGTAGTCCTGCCCGCATTGCCGGCAGCGGTAGTGCCAGCGGCTGCTTTTGTTCTCCTCTAGTCTTGGCGCATAGCGGCTGCCACCTACCTTTTGCAGTAAAAGCTTGAAGTCCCGGTCTTTATGCTGGTAGCCCAAACCGGCCAGGTGGAGGTGGTAGTGGACCAGTTCATGTTTGATGATTCCCGGCAGATAATGGAGGTTTTCTTCCTTAAGAAAGAGCGGGTTAAATTCCAGGTGATGGTCAGATAATTGGTAGCGGCCACCAGTTGTCTTTAGGCGACGGTTGATTTTCGCTTGGTGGAGAAAGGGCCGGCCGAAGGATTCAAGAGAGATGCTTTCAACCAGCTGCTGCAGTTCTTGTTCACTAATCATGGGATTATTGTAGCTGGTCAGGGCGAAAAATGCCAACTTTTACTCTTCGGCCAGCAAGATCCCGTCTTTCATTCTTAAGCGGCGGTCGTAGACCAGGCCGGGAATTTCGTCGTGGCTGGCCACGATGACGGTCTTGTTTTCACTGCGCAAGTTTTTCATAAGGTTAACGAACTGGTCAACCCCTTCCTTGTCGATCCCCCGGGTTGGTTCATCCAGGAGGATAATGTTCTGGTCTTCCATCACGGCCTGGATGATCCCCAGCTTCTGCCGCATCCCGACTGAGTAGTTGCCGACGGCTTGCGGGTTATCCGGATCCAGGTCAAAAGCCTTGAGCAGGTCCCGGGTCTTTTCGGGCTGGAAGCGGTGGTTGAAGTGGCCTAAAAAGGTCAAGTTGTCCCAGGCAGTTTCATATTCGATAAAGCCAGGGTTTTCGATTAAGGCACCGAGGTAGTCATCCTTGTCAGTGTGGATCTCCCCGCTGTCAGCTTTTAAGAGGCCGACGATGATTTTGAACAGGGTGGACTTGCCGCAGCCGTTGACACCGGAGATGTGGACCAATTCACCCGCTTGGGTTTCTAAAGAGATGTCCTTTAAAACCGCCAGTTTTTTAAAGCTCTTCTTAACATGTGATACTTTCAACATACAAACTCCTCCTCGACTTAGAGTATATACATGTGGTGGATGGCCCGCCAGAGTGGGTCATAAATATTAGCGTATTTCGGTAAAAGCCAGGTTTTCTCCAGCCAGTAATGGTAAAGAATGGGTACTGTGCTGGCAAAAACGATAATAAAGAAAGGATATTTGATCTTGATGCAGAGCAAGATCAGCATGAAGCAGGCAATGAACAGCAGGTAATGCATCAAGAGCAAGAGGATGCCCTTCCAAGCCGGGCCATAGCGGAAGCAGGGATTTTTGCCAAAGAAATAGGGCACGATGGAGAAAACAAGGTAGATGGCCAAATCTAAGAAAAGCAGCTGGGCCAGGCGCTGGTCAAAGTAATCCATTTTGCCGCGGGGAGCCAGAAGCGGCCGGACTGAGCGGAAAGAGAGGATTTGGGCGGCAGCCATGACGGTTAGCCCCGGCTGGATGTATAAGCTGATCAAATTGGCATTCAGATAATACATTGGCATCTCGCCTTCTCCGCCGATCATCGCAAACTGCAGGCCGCACCACAGGCTGACCGCAAAATCCAAAAAGAGTGTTATGGCAATTAGGCGCTGATAACGCGTTTTTAGCATAATTTACCCTCTCTCTACATTCTTCATGTACCAAATTCTTAACAAAACAGCAGTCAGCGTAATGTAGAAAACTGCAGTCGTCGCGTAGTTTAAGTAATAGATTGCTGGGGATGGATTTTCCACCATGGCATTCTCTATGGGGTTCATGATATTGGTAGTATCCCAGATATTTGAAACAATAAATAAAGTCCCTCCAATATCAGATGATATATTTTCGGTTAACGTTATCATAAAACCGACAACTGGTCCCAAAAACAGACACATACTATTCTTCTTAACGAACAAAGCCACACTAAAAATAAATGTAGCATAAATCCCCCAGCCTAAGCCGAAAAGAATAATTTTGATTAAAAGATTTGCCAAATTGTTAAGTGAGAAATAGCCATCTCCTCTAAGTAAGACCGTTTCATTATATGGTACATAAACGAATCCCTTGTAAAAAATACTAATCAGTAATATTTCTAGCAAACATCCTAGCCAGTATAGACCCACTGCCCCCAAAAACGCATAAGCTGTGCTTTTAGTTAGAAAGTTATTCCATCCTGTTCTACTAACAACATTGTATAGTTCGTGATTATTTTTGATATAGATTGCCAATGCAGCACCCACGATTGGAACAAATAAAAATATTGCAATAGCACCAATCATAGTTTCATCTACGCCGAAAGGTTGCACTGTATTAAATAAATACTCAAAAGCAAATGCATTGTTTTTAGAAATTAAAGCGTTGTCATAGATTGCATACGCCACTTGCCCCGCAATTATGAGTAAATAGATCGCTACTACTCCCGAAAATATTTTTCTTGTTTTAGTCAACATACTTTTTCCTCCTAATAGTATAAAAGGCAAAAGATATATCTTTTGCCTTTTATACTATGTCGTTAGCATCACTTATAGTCAGCACTAAAGTGGAACTTTACTCTTGCTGAGTGTGAATCCCTTTTATCAGTGCGAGCATCGCCCCAATATTTGCGATCTCTTAAGCCCGTATTATCATTAGCACGCTTCGTCTTATTTCTAACCAACTCAACATAAGATGAACGCCCTTTAGCTTTATTATTGATCAATCTTACCTTAATCGGATGCTTTCTTGATGGAACAACATCACCATTAAATGACGCATAAGATGACTGTGTTTGCTTAACATTAGGATTCCCCCAAGTACTCCAACCACCGTAAGGCTTCAATTCTTCAACACTAACAGTCCAGGTTCCCGCTGCTTGAACAACAGCCGCACTAGCAAACGGTAACAACAGCATTCCACATAGAGCAACCTTCGATAATACTTTATGTTTCATTTTTTCTCATCCTTCTTTCTTGTAATACATTTGATACATAAACAGTTGAACAATTATTTTGTTCTCATCTCCAATTATATTCCTCTCTCCCCCGCTGTCAATACTTTTCGAAAAAGCATGATTAAATAACTGCATTTATTTTAATTAAATCATATAAAAGCGCTTTTAATCACTTTTTACTGTATAACGGATATACATCAACACCAACATGAGCCATTCTAGCCTAGCCTTTCTCTACATTCTTCATGTACCAAATTCTTAACAAAACAGCAGTCAGCATAATATAGAAAACCGCGGTCGTTGCGTAGTTTAGGTAATAGATTGCTGGGGATGGATTTTCCACCATGGCATTCTCTATGGGGTTCATG
>ERZ791917.1185-NODE-1185-length-16106-cov-3.348078_pt1 | contig 16106 bp, 16 predicted proteins | sample MGYA00510138_ERZ791917 | MGnify/ENA primary metagenome ERZ791917 (study PRJEB30046, sample SAMN00792102) | human gut metagenome | study: EMG produced TPA metagenomics assembly of the A metagenome-wide association study of gut microbiota in type 2...
TTCTTCATTTTATCACCTCATAAAAACGAACTAATTAAAATTACAAGATACTAGTGGATTACAAGATAGCGCACTCGAAGACCGTGGTAAAGAATACTCCGCTAGGTCAATGGCAAAAAATAATTTAATCGTTTTCTCGGCGGGCTATTCATCGGTGAGCTTCCAGGAAGATCTGAGCTCTGCTGATTGGAATTCAGGCGTTTCGGATGACATTGACGATAGCTATTTCGCGGGTGATGTTTCTACCCGACTGGCATCAGAGTCAGTTAACATATGGCTGGCAAAGAATACGAATGGAAAAATTATCCCCTATTCAGGAGGAGACGGTCCGGAGGCGTGGGAGTCGAGCAGACTATCCGTTCGGAGAGGCTGGTGGGAGAAAAACAAAAATGCCTGCATTGGTCTGTCTGAAGACTGCTTGGAGGACTGGTGCAGAGAACATAAAAAAAATAAGGACTATTCCCTTGTACTCCTCGTCGAGGAGAATTGCGATTTTTATACGGACAGAGAAGGGCTTGTCGGAAACAACAAAAAACAGGAGGAGTAATTGACGCAAATATCACTAATATCAGAGCAATGGATACCGGTCCGAGACAGGAAAGGTGTCGTCAGAAAAATCTCACCTCTTGAAATATTAGACGAAGAGATTGTGGACATTGCGGCTGAGAGGGCCGATTTTCAAACAGCACTGTGGCAGTTTTTAATTGGCCTCATCCAAACAACCCTGGCGCCGGAGGATGAAGACGCGTGGTTTGATATCTGGGAAGAAGGATTAGAAAAAGCGGATCTAGCTAAGGCATTTTCTAAGGTCGGGCCGGCGTTTATTTTTGGTCCCCAGAGCCCTTCATTCATGCAGGATTTTGACCAGCTGGAAGGAGAAGCGGTTCCTCTGGCCGCGCTTCTTCCGGAATCTCCGGGTGAGAACACCATAAAACATAATAAAGACTTTTTTATTAAGCGCGGAGAAAAAAGATTTTGTCCTCATTGTGCAGCAATGGCTCTATTTTCTTTGCAGTTAAATGCTCCCTCTGGAGGACAAGGGTATCGTACCGGCCTTCGCGGAGGCGGTCCGCTTACCACTCTAATTGAACTTCACAGTTACAAAGGCGACCGAAATGTTCCTCTTTGGCGCAAGTTATGGGCCAATGTTATGCCGGAGTTTGAGTCGAATCTGCCCGTACCTAAAGAATTTGATGCGGCGGTTTTTCCTTGGATGGGAAAAACAAGGACCAGCAAAGCTAAAGGGAGCGAGACGACTCCGGAACAAGTTAATCCTCTTCAGGCATACTGGGGAATGCCTCGCCGAGTACGGATCGATTTTGAGGATCTGGAAGAAGGGAGGTGTGATTTTTGCGGAGAGGAAAGTGATCAGCTGCTTTCAAAAATGAAAGTACAAAACTACGGGATCAACTATTCTGGTTGGGTTCATCCCCTGACACCCTACAGATGTAAGTTAAAAACTCCCGGAGAGTTAAATTCCGTAAAGCTTCAGCCGGGCGGCTTGGTTTGGAAGGATTGGCTCGGTTTAAATGAGGAAACAACCCGCAAGGATACAAAAGAAATTCCTGCGCTGGTTGTGGAAACTTTCAAACATCACATTGGTACTGAAACAAAACACGGCCTTTGGGGATTCGGGTACGACTTCGACAACATGAAAGTACGATGCTGGTATGAGCATCATCTTCCCCAATTATTGTCAAAAGAAATGCAGTCTTCCTTACAGGTTGCTCAAGACAAGGCTGCACGGACTCTTCTTGGGCTGAAAAGAGCATTCAGTAAGTTAAATCGTGAGTGTTCTTATTTGGACGTTGAGTTTTGGAATCTTACTCAAAATCTGTTTTTAGGTTTGATTAGGGAACTAGACGAGAAAAACTCCGACTCAGAATCACTCAGCGCTTTTATAAAAAACATAAATCGATTTGCACTGAATTTTTTTGATGACAGAACTTTTTCCTCTCAGATGAATCCAAAAGATTACAAAGAGTGTTCGGAAGCAAGAAAAAATTTATTGGCGAGTCTTTATGCCAAATCAAAATCTACTCCTAAGGAGGCGAAATGAGCTTTATTCGAGGAACCGAGTATGCCAATAAGCTGAACAGCTGGCATAACAATTTGGAAGAAGATCGGCAGCAGAGAGCTAGTTTGCGTAGATGCTCTTCGCTGCTGGATGTTTACACATCCTCAGGATTCCGGGATTTGCTATTTAAGTTAAAACCTCTGTGGGAAGGAAAAGCCGCTTGGCGTTTTACGGCTCTGGCTATCATTGCCGGCGTTGTGTCTCATGTATCGGAAAATGATCCCACCCTCTCATTTGCCGAACGGATGGCTCAGAAGAATGGCGGAGCACCCGTAATGAGCGAGCTGCGTTTTCGCCGACTATTAGCAGTCAGAACAGAAGAGGGGTTGTTTAGAGAGTTAAGACGAGCCGTAAAGCTTGCTGATGGCAGACTAAACATAGTTTCGCTGGCAGACGATGTTTTTAGGTGGTGCGCTGATAATCAAATGTTGGCTTTCAACAAAGGTCAAGATATTCGCCCAACAGATTTAATCCAGGTTCGCTGGAGTTTAGATTATTACGGCGCGTCAGATGACAACAATCAAGAGTAATTTTTAAGGAGAGAACAATGTCCAACTTTATTCAACTTCATTTCTTAACAGCCTTTCCCGCGGCTAATCTCAATCGAGACGATACTGGAGCTCCTAAAACTGTGATGTTTGGCGGTGCTACTCGACTTAGAATTTCCTCTCAGAGTCTGAAGCGCGCCTGGCGAACCTCTGAAGTCTTCTCCGAGCAATTGAAAAAACACATCGGAATCAGAACTTGCCGAATTGCCACTGAAGCCGCAAAGATTATGATGGACGGGGGTGTTGATCAGAAAACAGCTGTCAAGTGGGCAGCTGAGATTGCCAACAAACTAGGCAAAGCAAAAAAGGATAAGGATTCCAGTTCACTTGTAAATACAGAAACAGAGCAACTCGTCCATATTAGCCCTGAGGAGATGGAAAAAGTTAGGGTTCTTGCAAAGCGTCTTTCTGAAGAAAAGAGGGAACCAACTGAAGAGGAATTAGCCATCTTCCAAAATAAGAACCATGCTGTGGATATCGCTTTGTTCGGAAGAATGCTGGCAAGCTCGCCTAAATTTAATGTAGAAGCTACTTGCCAAGTGGCTCATGCGATTGGAGTATCCGCTTCTGTTATTGAAGACGATTTTTTTACAGCGATCGATGATTTGAAGCAAGAGGCTGATGATGCAGGGGCCGGACACTTAGGCGAAACAGCATTTGGATCTGCTGTTTTTTACAACTATATCTGTTTAGATTTCGATTTGCTCGTTAAGAATCTTGACGGAGACGAACCTCTGGCCAAAAAAGCGGTTATTGCCTTGGTAGAAGCGGCGTTAACAACTCCTCCCACCGGCAAGCAGAATAGCTTCGGCAGCAGAGGTTATGCCCTTTGGGCGCTCGCTGAAAAAGGGGAATTCCAGCCTCGTTCCTTGGCTGCTGCTGTTTGCCATCCCATCTCCGGAAATAACATGATTTCAGATGCGATCACAAGGTTGGAGACATTCCGAGAAAATTTGAACTCTGTTTATGGACAGCAAACCGCTTTCAGGAAATTTGATGTCACAAAACCGTCGGGATCTATGTCCGAATTGCTTGAATTCGTTGGTCAGTGAGCGAGTTATGGATCAATTTCTGATATTTCAACTATTCGGGCCAATGGCGTCGTGGGGAGAGTGTGCTCCGGGCGGAGTTAGGCAAACGCTGGGTATTCCCACAAAATCAGCATTGCTGGGAATTCTTGAGGGTGCTGTGGGCATTACGAGAGATCGGGAGAAAATGCATGGGGCCTTTGCAGCAAACTATGAGTTTGTAATTTGCGGAAGTGAAAACCCCGTTTGGGCTCAGGATTTTCATACTGTCCAGGTTCCTAAAGAAAATAAGAAGATTCTTTATTTAACTCGTAAAGAGGAACTCTCTAACCCTGAACAGCTCGAGACGATACTCTCTACTCGAGATTATCTAAGCGACTCTTGGTGGCTTGTAGCTGTTAAAGCCAAGCCACAGGCACCCTATTCGCTAGAGGAACTTAAAGAGTATATGGAGCGTCCGACGTTCACACCGTATTTGGGCCGGAAGAGCAATCCTTCAGGTTTGCCCTTTTCCCCTCAGATTATGAGCGGAGATCTCAAAGGTGTCTTAGGGAGCTGCTCTAAAAAATTTAAGGAGAAATTAAATTCGGTGGGCCTCAATCTTCCGGAACTCCAGACAGATGGCTATTGGGAGGGAGAGTGTCAAGATCTCAAACCGAAATTTATTATTAGAAGAAGAGACGTACCGCTTAGTCGCACTAAATGGTTGTTTGAGGAGAGAACCATTAATTACGGAGAAGTGTTAAACAGGGAGGATTCGCAATGTACTACTCCAGAATAACCCTTGACCTTGCGAAATTACCTCCGGGACGCCTAAAGGAATTAATAACGAAAGGGAGCTACGCTCTTCACCAGTGGGTATGGCTGCTCTTCACGGATGACGAAACAAGGAAATTCCTTTTCCGAGAAGAAGAGGGGCAGGGCTTCTTAAGATTCTATGTTCTTTCTGAAAATGCTCCTACGAAGAACGATCTATTCCAGATAGAGACAAAAGAATTTAAACCAAAGCTTAGAAAAGGGGATCGCCTTATTTTTTCTTTGAGGGCCAATCCTACGGTTTGTCGAAAAGGCAGAAGATACGACCTATTTATGGACTTAAAGAAGAGGGTACCCCAGCTTGAAAGGCAGGATCTCCTAATACTTCAACAGGCAGAAGCAGCGGAATGGTTAGAAAGGCAAGGGACAGGAGCAGGCTTTTCCCTAATTTCATCAAATGTGGAGAGTTATCAAGGGAAGTGTGTGTATGGGAAAAACGGAGACCGAATCACATTCTCTATCATGGATTTTTCCGGAGTTTTAGAGATTTGTGATCCTGAGAAATTTCTAAGAAAACTCCTGATCGGCTTTGGGAAGGAGAAAGCTTTCGGGTGTGGTCTCATGCTGATTAGAAGGCAGGTGGCCTGGTGATTCCTCCTCTTGGACCGATCATGCTCAAGGACCGTATTTCGATGATTTTTTTGAGATACGGTCATCTAGATGTGATAGACGGAGCATTTGTACTGGTTGACCAGAACGGAGTCCGAACGCATATTCCAGTTGGATCTGTGGCTTGCATCATGCTGGAGCCGGGTACGCGCGTTTCCCATGCTGCGGTCAAGTTAGCCTCTGTAGTTGGAACTCTTCTCGTTTGGGTCGGGGAAGCTGGTGTTCGTCTGTATTCATCCGGTCAACCGGGAGGTGCCAGATCTGATAAATTGCTGTATCAAGCGCGCCTGGCTTTGGATAAGGAACTTAGGCTCAGGGTTGTTCAAAGAATGTACGAGTTACGCTTTAAGGAACGGCCTGATAAAAATCTATCCGTCCAACAATTGATGGGCATAGAAGGCTTCAGAGTTAAAGAAACCTATAGGCTCCTGGCACAGAAGTATAGGGTGACTTGGCATGGCCGTCGTTATGATCCTAAAGATTGGGAAAAAGGTGATATCGCGAATCGCTGTATCAGTGCTGCAACCTCCTGTTTGTACGGCATAACAGAAGCTGCAGTTTTGGCGGCAGGCTATGCGCCGGCAATCGGTTTTATTCACAGCGGTAAACCTCTATCGTTTGTGTATGACATCGCAGATATCATCAAGTTTGACGCCATAGTTCCAAAAGCATTTGAGATAGCGGCGCAGAAGCCTCCCGAACCGGACAGAGTTGTTCGACTGGCCTGCAGAGATATCTTTAGAAGGACCAAACTGACTGAACGAATCATTCCCATGATCGAAAATGTTTTGGCTGCGGGAGGAATCGAGCCTCCTAAACCTGATAAAGATATGTGGGCACCGGCGATTCCTGAACCTGATACGCTCGGAGACCCAGGTCATAGAGGAAAAGGCTAATGACAATGGTGGTCGTAGTTACAGAGAACGTTCCTCCAAGGTTAAGAGGCAGATTAGCGATCTGGCTGTTGGAAGTTCGAGCTGGTGTATACGTGGGAGATGTTTCTAGGAGAGTGAGAGAAATGATTTGGAATCAAATGACGCTCCTCTGTGAGGATGGGAACGTCGTCATGGCATGGGCGACGAACAATGAAACTGGATTTGATTTTCTAACCTTTGGTAAAAATAGACGAATCCCGGTTGAGATGGACGGTCTTCGCTTGGTTTCGTTTATACCGTCGTCTTAATTCGTTAGTTAATGCTCTTTAAAAATTTCGATTAAATGCCTAAAGTATGAATAGACAGATTTATACCGTCTTTAAGTGAGTTCCCCGCGTAAGCGGGGATGAACCGTAGGCGATAGCGTCCGATCCGGTTGTCGTAGGGAGTTCCCCGCGTAAGCGGGGATGAACCGGAACGCATCCTCTAAGGTCATCTCAAGAATTTGGAGTTCCCCGCGTAAGCGGGGATGAACCGTCATTTTCGTTCTGAGAAGCGATGTCGATCACGAGTTCCCCGCGTAAGCGGGGATGAACCGTCCTTTACGGAAAAAACGGCGGGAAGTTCTGCGAGTTCCCCGCGTAAGCGGGGATGAACCGTACTGCCGTACTCGCCACATGCCATGTAGCGAGAGTTCCCCGCGTAAGCGGGGATGAACCGATTTTGGAGGTTGATCCTTATTGGTTAGTTTTGAGTTCCCCGCGTAAGCGGGGATGAACCGAAAATACTCTGTTCCAAAGCCGGGAATGATGTGAGTTCCCCGCGTAAGCGGGGATGAACCTCAAATGCAGCGCCTGTCTGCTTTACTTTATCCGAGTTCCCCGCGTAAGCGGGGATGAACCGAACCGCCTCAGCGAACTGAGCCGGGTCATTGTGAGTTCCCCGCGTAAGCGGGGATGAACCGTTCCTTTTGCCGAATTAACGAATCCCAATATAGAGTTCCCCGCGTAAGCGGGGATGAACCGTCTCTAGGAGCAGTTGGAGGAGCGACTTCAGCAGAGTTCCCCGCGTAAGCGGGGATGAACCGAGTTAGATCGGCTCGGATATGTGGCTGAGCTTGAGTTCCCCGCGTAAGCGGGGATGAACCGATGGCTGCCGATACTCCGGTAATCGCGGCTAAGAGTTCCCCGCGTAAGCGGGGATGAACCGAGCATCGGAACCGAAACTCATAATGTCTCCAATGAGTTCCCCGCGTAAGCGGGGATGAACCGTGTAACGTCAACAGACGGGCCTTTCTGAGGCCGAGTTCCCCGCGTAAGCGGGGATGAACCGACATTCATTTTCCTTCCTTAGAAATTGAGCTTGAGTTCCCCGCGTAAGCGGGGATGAACCGGAGGAGGTGGACCTAATGTGAACCCGTTATCGGAGTTCCCCGCGTAAGCTGGGGTGAACCGGTCAGCAACGTAACCTAGACGATCTAAATCCTGAGTTCCCCGCGCAAGCGGGGATGAACCGTCCAACTGGACAATGGCCCACGACGGCTTAGAGAGTTCCCCGCAAGCGGGGATGAACCGACTGATTGATGTTGAAAATCCAACAGCTATGCGAGTTCCCTGCGCAAGCGAGGGCGGACCGATGGATTGGGTCATCGATCATCTCGATGTCAAAGAGTTCCCCACAAGCGGGGATGGACCGTGGATTCAGCAATAATTCAAGAAGACCTCCGCTTCTTTCCTCATTATGTTATTGGAGGGGTTGATCGAAAAAACAATTTCTTCTTTCCCTTTACTGCTGAGTTGTACACGTACATGGAAGTGAACCGTAATGATGGATTTTTCAACGGTTTAATTTCAAGTACTAGATGAACCGTAGTCACTTACTGTCTTAGATATTGTTGTTGGAAATCCTTCTGCGAAAAGAGTCGGAATTGATAGAAACTATCTTTCTATTCGTATTAATTCACTATCATCTCCAAAGCCTTTTAGGCTTCTCTTTCTAATTCGAAAAAGAAGGTTTTGCTCAAGAATTTAGTGCGCTAAAAGTATTAATAAAATCACAATATTGATTAAAGAACATACCTTCTATCAGCCAGATGGCTTTGAAGGATGAAAGCTCATCACCCATTGTGCCTATTCATGGTCGAGCACAATAAGCGCAAGTTCTAGAGTTGTAGAATGTTTCTTTTGGGATTTTTTTGAAAAAATAGATAAATGGCAGAATGTCAAAATTTTGAACAGTTTGGATTAGCCCCGAATTTGCTTTCCGCAATTAAACGAATGGGATATACAAAGCCGACCGCGATCCAATGTAAGGCAATCCCAGTCGTTCTTCAAGGACGCGACGTTATGGGAGCGGCCCAGACCGGAACTGGCAAAACCGCTAGTTTTGGACTTCCTGTCCTTCAAAAACTTTTGCCATTAGCAAATACAAGCACATCTCCGGCGCGTCATCCTGTACGAGTTTTGATTCTATCTCCGACAAGAGAGTTGGCAGATCAAACAGCAGAGGCACTTTCAAATTACGCAGCTGATACACCCATCCGAATTGGCGTTGTTTATGGCGGGGTGGATATCAAACCTCAAGCTGAGGCATTAAGGAAGGGCGTGGAGATTTTGATCGCGACACCCGGACGCTTATTGGATCATCTCGAGCAGAGAAACACTAATCTTAATCAGAGCGGCATTGTCATTTTGGATGAAGCCGACCGTATGTTGGATATGGGCTTTCTGCCGGACATCTCCAGGATCCTGAATGCGCTTCCCAAAAAGCGCCAGAATCTGATGTTCTCAGCTACGTTCTCTCCGGAAATTAAGAAGTTAGCCGGAAATTTCTTGACTGATCCTGTTGTTATCGAGGTGGCTCGCCAAAACGCGACCGCAGCTACCATTAAACAGGAGGTCTTCTCTGTTAACGAGCTTCAAAAAACGGATGCTTTAGTGGAACTTCTGAAAACCCGCGGAGAAGACCCCGATGGCAAACCGCTCCAGACAATCGTATTCGTCAATGCAAAATTGACGGCGCGTAGACTTGCACGTGAATTAGAAAAATGTGGATTCAATGCTGATGCAATTCATGGAGACAAAACCCAAGAAGAGCGCTTGAAGCTGTTGAAAGATTTCAAGGATGGAACCTTAAATATCATGGTGGCGACGGATGTCGCAGCCCGCGGTTTGGACATTGCCGAGCTGCCGCTCGTGATTAATTACGACGTTCCATTTGTTCCTGAGGACTATGTTCATCGAATTGGCAGAACAGGTCGCGCAGGAAGTTCGGGCCTGGCATTGATGCTGGTTACAGACAAAGATAAGAAGAGTTTTGATGCGATTCGCAAGCTGACGAGGGTAAATTTAATCCCGCAGGAGCTTGATCCTGAACCTCGCAAGAGAGCAAGATTTCCACGAAAGTTTTCCTCAAGTACAGATGCTTGGAAAGCTCCTCGCAAGCCGGAGGATCCATTTTTCTCACGGCCCTATGTACCAGGTCGTTCTTCTGGAAAGAAACCCGCCCCACAAAATTTCTCAAGATCTGTCTCTGGGGAGAAGAGAGAAGTTGCAGTTCTGTTAGGTGGAACAGGCCGCAGAAACTAGGCTTTAATTTGGAATCTCGTTCTCCAACGCTTAACTGCCTCTGAATAAAACTCGTCGAGAGTATCGAAAGCAAAAGGTTTGAATCCTAGGTGAGTCCAGGCACGTGCGGCTTCTTCTTCGGGCTTGCTTCGATCAATCGCTGGGGCCAATGTCTGTTTAGAGAGCTTGTTCCCCTTCTTGTCTAGTACGAGCGGGATGTGCATGTACCCTGGTGTAGTTAAACCTAATGCTATCTGAAGCAAAATTTGTCGCGGCGTGTTGTCTATCAAGTCAGCACCGCGGACAACGTGTGTCACGCCCTGGAATCCGTCATCGACGACAACGGCGAGTTGATAGGCCCAGAGTCCGTCGGCTCTCCGAATAACAAAATCGCCGATTTCTCTCAAAACGTTCTGTTTAAACGTACCTTGCCATCTGTCATTGAAAGAGATGAAACCGTCGTCTACAAGAAAGCGCCACGCACGAATCGGTGCACCGCCTGTTCCATGGCGACAAGTTCCGGGATAGGCGCCCTGTGGCAAGCCGGCAGCTAAGCAGGCGGCTTCGATTCTTTTGCGAGTGCAAGCACACCCATAGGCCAGACCTTTACCGATTAAAAAGTTGAGGGCCTGTTGATAGGCCTCAATTCGAGTTGACTGTCTGAGAATTGGACGATCTGAGTGTAGCTTGAACGCTTCGATGGTTTCGAGCTGATCCTCTGCTGCCCACGCAGGTTCACGAGGCGGATCAATGTCCTCGACGCGAATAATCCACGTTCCTCTATGAGCTTTAGCATCGAGATAACTTGCTAAAAGGCATGCCAAACTTCCGGCGTGTAGATGGCCGGTTGGGGATGGTGCAAAGCGTCCGATGTAATGACTCAAAAAAAATCTCCTCAAACTGATAATGAAATTTTAGTCTGAGGAGAAATTACGAGGTCAACTATTCCTCTTTTTCTTTCTTTGGAGAAGGATTTTCAGTCATAGACTGCGGGACTCCTATGATGGCTGCAGCTTGTGCCGGCGGAACTTGTCCGATGGCTTTCGCACTCTCCGAAGGATCTGCCGAGGGAACAAGATTTGTAGGAGCAGGTGCCCGGAGATTAGAAGGCACAGGAGAAGAGGTGCCTGAAACCTGAGCATTGAACGCAACAGGTGTCGGTGTCGGGGAGACAGTGACCCCATAGGAGGGTCCCGGCATCACAATGCCGTTGGCTACACACGCATCATTGATAGCGTTCAAAAAGGCCGCTTCTAGGCGGTACGGCTCCATCAATTCAATCGGATCAACCCAAACAACCAGTTCTACATTAATGCCAAAATTCCCGAATCCGGTGATACCGCACTCTACCTCATGGAGTGCATCGGGCTTAATACAGAACGGAACTGAGACGGCAGCCTTTTCAATAATTTCTTTAACCTTGCGAAAGTCAATGCCGTAAGGGATCGAGAACGGATAGATCTTTCGAACGCCTCGGCGATCCATGGTGTAATTGGTAAAAGAGCCGTTAATCAGGGAAGCATTAGGGATGATGATTGCTTGACCAGTCGGGGTTACAATACGCGTGGCACGAATCGTGATCATGGTCACCCGGCCCACCTGGCCGCTCGGAGTGGCAATAATATCGCCTAAGCTGACCGCACGTTCCGATATCAAAATCAAACCGGCAACGGAGTTATTGACAATCGTCTGTAGTCCGAAGCCGATGCCTACTGATAAGGCAGAAACTAAGATCGCCAAGTGTGTGATCGGGAGACCGATCATCGATAAGCCCATCAGAATGCCGACGGCCAATATGCCCCAGTGGATGAAGCGGGCAAACATTGAAAGGGATTCCGGACGGAGTTGTGACGGGAGCCGAACTTCCTGATGCTTTCTTCTCCTAACTTGCCAAGCCAATAAGCAATGAGAAAGACCAAGCAGAACTCGAGAATATCGAACGTGTCGATCTGACTGCCGCCGGCCGTAAACAGCGGTACGTGCAAGGGCTCAAGGATCGCCTCCGACCCGCTTAACAGTTTGTCCCAAAAAGATTCCATGATCTTAGTTTTTATATATTTTTCCTAAGGATTCCAGCATAAAAAAGAGCGCCTTAAAAAAGCGCACTTTTGCCTCAAATCGGATACAAAGCTTTATTGGGAAGCTACTAAAGATTTTTCTAAAAAGTCAGACAGATCTGTGACTTCCTCGATGCTTAAATCATGACCGGCTCCGTCATATCCCTTGGACCAAAGATCGGTTGCTCCGAGCTTACGAAGTTCTCTAACACTGATCTCAGGGTACACGGGCGGTACGTCGCTGTCTTCTTTTCCATAGGCGAGGAAAATCGGAGAGAGGATGCCTTGACCGACATGCTCAATATCGTCAGCAGACTCAATGGGCAGATAGCCGCTCAGGCAGAAGATGCCGCCGATCGGATGGTCGAGTTTCAGAGCCGTGTAAAGCGCAACGCAGCCGCCCTGTGAGAAACCTCCTAAGAAGATTCGATCCCGTCTAATGCCTTTCGTCTCTTCCAGGGCAATTAAACGTTCTGCGATACGGGCGCTCTCAATAAGTGCCGGCTCGTCGCTGGCACCGATTCCGTCGGTGTCGAGAAGATCGAACCAGCCGCGCATCAGGAAGCCTTTATTTGCTGCAATCGCACGTTCAGGTGCGGTCGGAAGAATCAAACGAGCCTGTTCGACAGGTGCGCCGCATGCTGCAAGTTCCTCTCGGAAATGTTCGAAATCCGATCCGTCGCTGCCCAAGCCGTGCAGCATGATGATCGTGGAGTCCGCTTTGCCTTCTTTTGGTTCAATGATTTTTGCATCAATGACATGAGGCTGCGGCGCGGATTTCGGGCGGAAAGCCTTAACGACATTAGGACGGGTTTCAATGGCCGGACCGCCGATCAAATCAATACAGTAGGGTACTGCCGCAAAAATACCGTGAATGCCTTTGGAAGGAATGCCTTCCAAAGTTTCAGCGATAGCCTTGGGCTGCCCCGGAAGGTTAATGATCAAAGCGGCATGATCTTTGATTTCGCGAAGCACGCCGACCTGGCGGGACAAAATCGCGGTCGGAACAAAGGCAAGAGAAACCGCACGCATTTGTTCTCCGAATCCCGGAAGGGTACGAGTGGCGACAGCCAGCGTGGCTTCAGGCGTCACGTCACGACGAGACGGACCGGTGCCTCCGGTTGTCAGAATCAAATCGCAGTTTTCCTGATCACACAATTCTTTCAGAGTCGCTTCGATAAGCTGCTGTTCATCAGGAATGAGTTTTTCCACAACTTCATAGTCAGAAAGCAAAGCCTTAGCGAGCCATTCTTTTAAAGAGGGAATGCCTTTGTCCTGATAAGTTCCGGAAGAGGCACGATCGGAAATGGAAACCAGACCGATTTTTGCTTTGCTATTCTTCATCGTCTTCCTCCTCAGTCGCTTCCAACACGATCGGATGAAGAACCATTGCGTAGATTAGTTTGTAGAGTGCACGGGCGGATTTCGGAGGCTTATTGCCTTCGGCTTCTTTACGAGCATTACGGATAAGCTGACGAACTTCCTGAACATTGACGTCAGGGAACTGAGCAATAAATTTTGTCAGAGCGGCATCATCTGCAATCAACGCATCTCTCAGACGTTCACTCTTATGCAGTGCGGCCACCGCCGCTTTATCGTTGCCTGTTGCACGGTCAATGGCCTGACGAACGGCGTCTCCGTCTAATGCTCTCATGTATTTGCCGATAAGCTGGAGCTGGCGTCGTTTGGCACCGAAGGAGGGAACACGGTGATAATCCTCAATGGCTTTAAGAATGACTTCGGGAAGTTCGATTTTTGCCAGCGTTTCGGCACCCAGGGTGGTCAGTTCTTTACCGAGATCCTGCAGATGCTCGGCCCTTCTTTTCAGTTCACTTTTGCTCGGACCGCTGTACTCTTCTTCAAGGTTTTCGTTTGTATTCTTCATATTAGCGTGACCTTCTTTAGTAATATTTGCATCAAGCGCTATCATAATCTCCAATCTTTAGTTTCCGCTTCAAAATATGAGTCAAACTCCCACAATAAGTAGCTCAGAAGAGCTCGGTTCCTTGGTTTCGCATGCTTTAGACACAGCGCTTTCTCTAGGTGCAACTTCCGCTTCGGTAGAAGTCAGTGAAGAGAAGGGGACATGTGTTACGGTAAGAAATCGGGAAACGGAATCCATCGAACATACCCATGACCGAGATTTCGGAATTACCGTCTATCTCGGTAAATCTAAGGCTGTGGCTTCCAGCGGAGACTTTCGCAAAGAATCGATCTTAAGAACGGTCAAAGCGGCGCTTGATATGGCGCGCTACACCACACCGGATGAATGCAACGGCCTGCCGGATAAAGAACGACTCTGCACGAACCCACGTCAGCTTGATCTCTTCCATCCGTGGAACATCTCGATTGAAGAACAGGTTCAAAAGGCGGTCGAAGCAGAAAAAGCGGCATTGAGTGTCGATAAACGCGTGGTGAATTCCGACGGCGCAATGGTCACGACAACGATCGGCTCTTTTATCTTGGGAAATACCGAAGGCTTTTTGCACGGCTATCCCTTTAGCGACCATTCGATTGACACCTCAGTGATCGCTGAGGACCAAAACGGAATGCAGGTCGGCTCCTGGCACACTTCCGGCGTTTCGTCGATGGATTTGCTCTCGCCGCAGCAGGTCGGCATGATCGCCGGCCAAAGAGCTGTAGATCATCTGTCGGCACGCGGTTTATCGACCCGCAAGTGCCCGGTCGTTTTTGAAGCACCGGTTGCCAAGAGCTTATTCAGAACCTTTGTTCATGCGGCAAGCGGTTCAGCGTTGTACCGCAAGACCTCCTTCCTCGAAGGAATGCTGAATAAACCGATTTTCCCCGATCATCTTTCCATTTTGGAGAATCCGTTCATCCCGCGCTATTGGGGCTCGGCGCCTTTTGATGATGAAGGCGTCCGTCCTTCTGAACGCTTAGTCGTCGATCACGGTGTGCTGAGCGGACTTTTTCTGAGCAGCTATTCGGCTCGCAAGTTGGGAATGCCGACAACAGGAAATGCCGGCGGACCCTACAACCTCATCTTCTCCGAAGCACCGGAAGCCTCCGAAAAAACGCTTTCCGCATTGCTCTCCCGTATGGGAACCGGCCTCTTAGTAACTGAGCTCATCGGGCAGGGCGTCAACTACACGACAGGAGATTTCTCTAAGGGCGCATCCGGTTTCTGGGTGGAGAACGGAAGGATCGCTTACCCGGTGGAAGGCATTACCGTTGCTGGCAATCTCAGAGACATCTTCATGTCTATCGAAGCGATGTCAGACGACGTGGACTTGAACGGCTGCTACCTCAGCGGATCGGTGCTGATTAAAGAAATGACCGTTGCCGGAAATTCTTAAGTCTGAAAAAAGCCGCTCCTGCTAATTTCTCCTCAGAAGTCCGAATAATTTCTTTCAAATTATTACAATTAGGGACCTATAACAAAACGAATCTCGTAGGAGAAAAAATGCAGAAAAAAGATATTGACTGGAGCAAATTAGGCTTCGGCTACACACCGACCGACTACCGTTTCGAAGCTCATTGGAAAGACGGTAAATGGGATGAAGGTAAGATGATCACTGATTCCAATATCGAACTGTCCGAAGCCGCTTGCGTATTCCACTATGCCCAGTGCTGTTTTGAAGGGTTGAAAGCTTACACCACCGTCAACGGCGATATCGTTACTTTCCGTCCGGATTTGAACGCAGAACGTATGATGGGCAGTGCCGAACGCCTTGAAATGCCGGCTTTCCCGAAAGAAAAATTCATTCAGGCCGTCAAGGACGTTGTCGCAGCCAACGCTGCTTGGGTTCCTCCTTACGGCACCGGCGCAACGCTGTACATCCGCCCCGTCATGATCGGTTCCGGTCCTCAGATCGGTGTGGCGCCGGCCCATGAGTTTATTTTCAGAATTTTCGTGATGCCGGTCGGCGCATATTTCAAAGGCGCTATCAAGCCGCTTAAGCTGACGGTTCCTGAGTTCGACCGTGCCGCTCCCCGCGGAACCGGTCATATCAAAGCCGGTCTGAACTACGCTATGAGTCTGCATCCGACAATGGAAGCTCATCGCCACGGCTACGCCGAAAACATCTACCTTGATCCGGCTACACGCACCTATATCGAAGAAACCGGCGGTGCCAACCTGATTTTCGTTGACAAGGAAGGCACAATCATTGTTCCGAAGTCCGATTCCATTCTTCCTTCCGTCACACGCCGCTCTTTAATCGACGTTGCCAAGAGATTGGGCTATAAGGTTGTTGAGCGTCCCGTTAAGCTGAACGAACTCAAAGACATGGCTGAAGGCGCTCTTTGCGGTACGGCTGCCGTCTTGGCTCCGATCGGTATGGTCAATACACCTGACGGCGATATCTACTTCCCATCCGGCATGGAAAAGATGGGTCCTATCTGCACCAAGCTCAGAGAAACACTGACCGGTATCCAGATGGGCGAAATCGAAGGTCCTGAAGGCTGGGTCGTCAAGATTGACGCTGAATAATTTTTGCTGAATAGCAAAAGCGAAAGGGGCTGTTGCAAAAGTCTGTCGAAAGCAGACTTTCAACAGCTCTTTTTGTA
>ERZ791917.1193-NODE-1193-length-15969-cov-15.095388_pt1 | contig 15969 bp, 12 predicted proteins | sample MGYA00510138_ERZ791917 | MGnify/ENA primary metagenome ERZ791917 (study PRJEB30046, sample SAMN00792102) | human gut metagenome | study: EMG produced TPA metagenomics assembly of the A metagenome-wide association study of gut microbiota in type 2...
ATTTCAATCCACGCTCCCCATGCGGGGAGCGACCCACTCGTCCCCATGGGACAGGTGCCACATGTTGATTTCAATCCACGCTCCCCATGCGGGGAGCGACCAGGCAAAGATTAACGCCATCCCTGGCCTGGCAATTTCAATCCACGCTCCCCATGCGGGGAGCGACAACTGCCTTCAGGTCATTGTCAATTTCTAGGGGATTTCAATCCACGCTCCCCATGCGGGGAGCGACGCCCGTCGTTATCCGGGATGATAACCTTCCGGATATTTCAATCCACGCTCCCCATGCGGGGAGCGACAACGCATTTCGTTTCAGGCTGCTTTCAATGACGATTTCAATCCACGCTCCCCATGCGGGGAGCGACCAGGTCACTTAAAGCTTTCATAAATGGCTTATCAATTTCAATCCACGCTCCCCATGCGGGGAGCGACCATTGACCCGGAACAAGACGTACCGCAATACCTAATTTCAATCCACGCTCCCCATGCGGGGAGCGACTGCTTGCTTTAGCCATTTGCGTTAACCACCTTGAATTTCAATCCACGCTCCCCATGCGGGGAGCGACGGAAGGCCGGCAGGTTGAGAGCCAGTTTGCTAATATTTCAATCCACGCTCCCCATGCGGGGAGCGACGCCAGCGAAATCCATGAAGGAAGCCTCGTTCATATTTCAATCCACGCTCCCCATGCGGGGAGCGACGATTGCTCCTGCTTCAAACTGCTGCACCCAGCTGATTTCAATCCACGCTCCCCATGCGGGGAGCGACATCGGCAAAGCCATCGGCAAGGCTGCACGGAGCGATTTCAATCCACGCTCCCCATGCGGGGAGCGACTGTCACAAACGGCCAAAGCCTGTCATACTTCTGATTTCAATCCACGCTCCCCATGCGGGGAGCGACCAGCCAGCCATTCGGCCAGCATCGAAGACATGGTATTTCAATCCACGCTCCCCATGCGGGGAGCGACGAGCTGAGCTTCAGCCGCGGAATCACACCTAGCGATTTCAATCCACGCTCCCCATGCGGGGAGCGACATTTCACAATATTACCGTCACACAAGACGGCATATTTCAATCCACGCTCCCCATGCGGGGAGCGACAGTCCATCTATGGAACGACGTTAAAGCTCCCGTGCATTTCAATCCACGCTCCCCATGCGGGGAGCGACTGCATCGGTCCATGTCCTCTGCTTCCTTCATGGATTTCAATCCACGCTCCCCATGCGGGGAGCGACAGATTTAAAATGGAAAGATGCTTTAGATGTAAGAATTTCAATCCACGCTCCCCATGCGGGGAGCGACAGCTGGCAGGTTTGCGGGATCTGTTTCTCAATCTATTTCAATCCACGCTCCCCATGCGGGGAGCGACAATGCTATGGAGCAATATCTTACAGATAATGATGATTTCAATCCACGCTCCCCATGCGGGGAGCGACACAAAAGATTGGCCAGACGCTTCCCGATGATAAATTTCAATCCACGCTCCCCATGCGGGGAGCGACATGACTTCTTCAGAAATCGTGATTTAATTCCACAATTTCAATCCACGCTCCCCATGCGGGGAGCGACCCAATGCGAGTGTATTACAATTCATATGAGCGTATTTCAATCCACGCTCCCCATGCGGGGAGCGACTGTGCCGTGTATCATGGCCGACGACTTAAACGAAATTTCAATCCACGCTCCCCATGCGGGGAGCGACATTCATCATAGAGTCTTCCATACTCTTGTGTTTCTATTTCAATCCACGCTCCCCATGCGGGGAGCGACCAGAAGGTGTTAAGAAACTTAATGATGCCTTACAATTTCAATCCACGCTCCCCATGCGGGGAGCGACCTTCTATTGATACTATAATCAACAAGTGGTTCGATATTTCAATCCACGCTCCCCATGCGGGGAGCGACGGCGTTCTCGTAGATTTTTTGGCAACCTTTTAGCATTTCAATCCACGCTCCCCATGCGGGGAGCGACGAAGCCGCTATAAAGAATATGGCTTATCTCTTTCAATTTCAATCCACGCTCCCCATGCGGGGAGCGACCGTTGAGCGAGCAGGAGCTAACGACGTTGGAGCGATTTCAATCCACGCTCCCCATGCGGGGAGCGACTCTGACTACATTAATTTTGCGCCTTCAGACGAATTTCAATCCACGCTCCCCATGCGGGGAGCGACCCTATAGGCATCACCAACAACAGGCACCATAGGAAATTTCAATCCACGCTCCCCATGCGGGGAGCGACTGCAATTCAAGAAACGTCATGGAAGATTGACACATTTCAATCCACGCTCCCCATGCGGGGAGCGACGGACCACACCAGAGAGTCATTAGACCTGAAGATAATTTCAATCCACGCTCCCCATGCGGGGAGCGACAAGGGTTAAATGCTAAGTATGGTGATTGGTATAAATTTCAATCCACGCTCCCCATGCGGGGAGCGACGGGCTTTTGCAATGCGTAAGGCTAAAGCTTTCATATTTCAATCCACGCTCCCCATGCGGGGAGCGACGATGAATTCATCAATGGCCTTTTGCAGGGCCGTATTTCAATCCACGCTCCCCATGCGGGGAGCGACGAAGGCCGGAAAATCTACCGGCGTTATCAGGCCAAATTTCAATCCACGCTCCCCATGCGGGGAGCGACTACGCCGCGGAGCTGTCCGTCAAGCTGCTGTCTATTTCAATCCACGCTCCCCATGCGGGGAGCGACGAAGGGTGTACCCCGTGAATACGACGAAAGTAAATTTCAATCCACGCTCCCCATGCGGGGAGCGACGCCGCGCAATCCGAAAACGAGGGCCGCGGCAAGATTTCAATCCACGCTCCCCATGCGGGGAGCGACAAAATCGCGGTTAGATTTTTCCAGCGCTAGCATATTTCAATCCACGCTCCCCATGCGGGGAGCGACGTGCCCTGGGAGACAGCCCGGGCGACGAACAAGGATTTCAATCCACGCTCCCCATGCGGGGAGCGACTTTTTCCGACGATGGGGGAGAGTTAACTCGTGTCTTTATTTCAATCCACGCTCCCCATGCGGGGAGCGACAATTGCACGTACATGTCGTTAAGGCAACTACGGAATTTCAATCCACGCTCCCCATGCGGGGAGCGACGCGTATCCCTGCCTGTGTATCAGTCAATGTTGGATTTCAATCCACGCTCCCCATGCGGGGAGCGACGGCCATATCAAAGTGACCTGGTGGACAACATCAATTTCAATCCACGCTCATCGTTTTAGCTTCATTCAGGTTTAACACCTATTTCAATCCACGCTCCCCATGCGGGGAGCGACCCATGCCGGAGGCGGACTTGCCAAGAGAGCTGACATTTCAATCCACGCTCCCCATGCGGGGAGCGACCTGATAGGTTACCTACATGGCGTCCCGCATTCTATTTCAATCCACGCTCCCCATGCGGGGAGCGACATTAAGGGCCTGAAGGCCAAAGAAGGAATCGATATTTCAATCCACGCTCCCCATGCGGGGAGCGACGCAGAGAACTACATTGCGGCCCAGCAGCACACGTATTTCAATCCACGCTCCCCATGCGGGGAGCGACAAAGTCCAACTGGCCGGATGTGCAGAAACAAATGATTTCAATCCACGCTCCCCATGCGGGGAGCGACTGACCGCTCAGTGTGAATCTGTGGCTACCTGGCTATTTCAATCCACGCTCCCCATGCGGGGAGCGACCTGACCAGCGTATACCGTTCATAATCCTTCGGAATTTCAATCCACGCTCCCCATGCGGGGAGCGACGCAGCAGGTGGCCATGTTGAAAGCGATTGCCGGTATTTCAATCCACGCTCCCCATGCGGGGAGCGACCGAATCAGTACGGTCATTCACCCCCCATGAAATAATTTCAATCCACGCTCCCCATGCGGGGAGCGACTGCTTAGGACTGTTTTTACTGGTGGCGGACGGGATTTCAATCCACGCTCCCCATGCGGGGAGCGACAGTCCCGCGGTTTTGCACGGGTAATTCTCTTTATATTTCAATCCACGCTCCCCATGCGGGGAGCGACCGCCGCCCTGAAGGATTTCCTGCGCGGTGACCGTATTTCAATCCACGCTCCCCATGCGGGGAGCGACCCTGGCAAGGAGGCTATCATCCTGGACCATGTGGATTTCAATCCACGCTCCCCATGCGGGGAGCGACTCCTCGGAAATAAGGTCCGCACGGTCCAGGGTTTATTTCAATCCACGCTCCCCATGCGGGGAGCGACCCGAACAGGCCAAAGCGATGCAGGATTTACGGGAATTTCAATCCACGCTCCCCATGCGGGGAGCGACTGACCAATTCCTGGACGCGGCGGCCAACATTGTATTTCAATCCACGCTCCCCATGCGGGGAGCGACCGCCGTGTTATTCTGATATAACGTACCCAATCTCATTTCAATCCACGCTCCCCATGCGGGGAGCGACCGAGTCCGCCCCGAGAATGAATCAAGAGGAGCGGATTTCAATCCACGCTCCCCATGCGGGGAGCGACTACCCACTTTTTTTGCTTCGGGTCCCAACCTCTATTTCAATCCACGCTCCCCATGCGGGGAGCGACTTTACGAAAAAGACCAGGATATTTCTAATGCCAGTATTTCAATCCACGCTCCCCATGCGGGGAGCGACAGTCAAACAAAAAACACTGAATCCATGCGGGATTCAACATATAATTTTGCGAACCTCATAAAGCAAGTCCTCTGGAGCACGCAAAATCGTTATTAAAATTTATAGGAGCTTGTAGTTCGCATTACAGGATTAAGTTTCCATCTGGATTATATCCAGTCTTAATTCCAACATGGATAATTTTACCTGGCTTAACTTTTCCCAAATTGTAAAACCGTAAACTATCCTTGTTTAGATCTATAATGCTTTCAAGTTGCCCCCGCAATGCCACAAACTGTGCTTCATCCAATGAACACTCAAAGACTGAGTTTTGAACACGCTGTCCATGTGCTACGCAGCATTTGGCAACCTGTCTTAGACGTTTTCGGCCAGCGGCAGTTTCCGTATTCACATCATAAGTTACTACAATCCGCACTCTGACCTCACCTCTCATCTCTTAATGCAAGAATGCAGGATATCCATCTAGATCCTGACGAATATACTTAGCCAGTAATAGAGCTTGGGTATAGGGTACCAATCCCCAGGGAATTTTTTCCTTCAGAAAAGGATGTTCTATTTCATCCCGTTTTCGTTCCTGCCAATGTTCTAAAACAGTTTTTCTCCCTTTGTCATTTAACAATACCGCTCCTGATTCTGTCAAATCAAAATCTTTGGCGGCAACGATTCGGTTATTTACTAAATTTAGCACAAATCGATCCCCACAGACGCTTCGAAGTTCTTCCATAAGATCTAAGGCCAATGATTCACGACCAGGACGATCTCGATGCATAAAACCAACGTAAGAATCTAACCCTACAGACTCTAACGCTGAAGCACAATCATGCGCTAAAAGTGTGTAAACAAATGACAACAGAGCATTCATGCGATCTAAAGGCGGTCTTTTATTTCTCTCTTTTAAAAAAAAATGTTTTTTGTCTGTTAGAATCATATCATCAAAAATAGAGAAATATAAATGAGCTGCATTGCCCTCCACTCCACGCAATTCTTCCGTAGAATTAACAGTCTGTACTCCCCGGAGAGAACTCTTCAGATTGGCAATTACTTCTTCAAATTTGGGCAAATCAATACGCATGGGGTGATCGCGAGTGTATCTCATAAGAGTAGAGCGTGCATTATAAATCTTACCGGTAATCATATATTTGGACAATGTACAGCAAAAGGGCTCCTGCTCCGACAATCGATATTGTGCTTTTCTTAGCAATACATTCCCGTGGCTTGCTCCACATACCCTGGCTAAAAAACGCCCATTTGGTTTTAAAAAACAAAACCCTATATTCCGTTTGGCACATTCGCCCAATAATGCAGGAGAAGCGCCTCTATACCCAAAATAGAGAATGTTTTCTAAATTGAGAAGGGGCAGCTGTGCTGCCCTTTCTTGATTTTTCCAAAGAACTATATTTGCGTCTTCCAAGGACAAATATGCATCTTCTGACATTACGAACAATGTGTTTAGCAACTTTCTCATTTTTTACCATCCCCCAGCATATCCTGATAATATTCTGCCACATTACTGCGTTTAAGCAATGAGGGAAGACAGTAATCTTTTAAAGAACAGCTGCTACATCTTTTGCTAGGTTTCACTTTAGGAATAATCCCCCGGGAAAAATAACCATGCATTTCTAACAGAGTATTTTTTGCGGCAAGCCTCAAGGTATCTGTAATTTCTATACGCCTACGGCGCATTAACTCATGATAGAAGAGATCTGCTGCATCAATATGGCAGGCCAGCATTTCTTCCAAGCAAAGAACCTCACAGCACAGCTGCAGCATATCGCTGCCATCATCTTTGTCTTTGCCCCGTTTATACTCAACTGGATTCACCTGCCAAAGACCGCGATGCTTGGGCAAATGGATTCCAATTTCTTCTTGTTCCGTAGGCAGAAACTCTACCACATCACATTGTCCTGAAATTCCTAACTGAGGTGATGCAATTTTCAGGGCTCTCACTGTCATGATTCCAGCCCTTTTCTCAACATAGTCATTTTTATGAGCATTCTTGTGCACCAATTCTCCTTCAGCAGTCAGACGGTTCTCAGCCCAAACCTGCCCAATATGAATGAGTGCCCATTGTCGCCTACAAAATGCAAAGTGCTGAATTCCTGACAGTAAGAGATATTCATCTTCTTTATATGCCATTTTTCCCTTTATTTTTCATTATGTATGGCAATGCACCGGTTTATTCTTCTACTTTTTCCTGTTCAACCATCTCCGTGCAGTGAACCCCGGTCGGCCAATTTGCTGTATCTACTGTTACAGCATAATCTTCAAACGAGCGTGCAACTTTCTGGGCATCCTTCTTTTCTACCTGCACACGGTTAAACAGTTTATAAGATTGCGTATTGCCCAAAACAGAATCATGCTTAAACACATACAGCTTTCTTACTGCCATATTGCCTCTAGCGGCAGAATGGTCATTTTCAAACATATTTACCAATGCTTCCCAAAGCAGCTTTAAGTCATCTTCAGAAAAGCCAGTAGATTTTTGTGCCAGGTTGGCAGAAACATAGCCTTCCATCCGATACAAGCCATAAGGCACGATATATTTCCGTCCCATCTCAGTTTTTTTATTAGCTGCATCTTTCTCAGTAGTGATGGCTACCCGCGTAATGGTAATTTCTTGCGGTGTAATGGGGTCAATGCTCCGGGAAAATCCCAGTTGCACCGGTCCTCTCACCTGGCCACAATTCAGTGCTCCTTTTACGAAGGTGGTCATAACTGCGCCAAAGGTCCGCACGTCATAGAAGTTTTGGCACATGAAATCTTTAATTTTTTTATCGGCATCGGGGTCTTTTTTCTTTATATCTTTAATATCGTTTACATTCAAATACTCCAACGCCGTTTTATCACTGGATTCCAACGGAACAGACTCTTTAATATAAATCTTATAGCCTTTTTCATCTGCCTTGGCATCTTCTACATAGTTGCGGATTTTCCGTTTAATGCAGACGTCCGTTACCAGACCCAAGCCCGTTTCCGGATCTACCCGGGGCATATTCCCTGCATCAGGGTCCCCATTAGGATTTCCGTTCTCCACATCATACAGCACCACAAAATCGTATCTTTTTTGAATTGCTTCGCTCATCATTTTTCCTCCTTTTTCGTAAACCGTTTTTGGGTTTCCTGATAATACCCTAAAATAAATACCCCTTGTTCTTCTTGATTCAACCGACTGGGAATAGGCTTTCCTTGATTCGGCATCACAATTTCATCGGCCAGCGCTTGCAGCTTTTTGGAATAGTAAACTTGTTGTCTTTTTTCCAACTTTGCCAGATGTGCATTAGCCAACTTCATAAGTGTCGGAAAAACAGACCCCGGTGTTGCACAGGCTGCATTGAAATACCGATCCTTAATGGTGGCGTTAATGCCAGGATTAGCGGCTTCCTGCAGTGCCTCAAGAACTGAGAACAAACGCCCCAATACATAGGGCAACGCCTTACAATCTTCATTGACTGCCATAGTTAAATCTTCACCCCATCTTTCAAAATGATTTTTTAATAAGTACGCTTTAATAAAAGCGGCTTTGACATAAGTAATTTTGTTGACAGTAGTCGTCCCATTATCTCCTCTTTCATCCTGGTCAGAGAAAACTCTCAACAAGATATTCTGATACATAGCTTCTGGATAGGGCTGTCCCTGCAGAATACTCCGCAGCAAACTGCCTGCCAGCAAGGGGGATGATGCAGGATCCTTAGAATGTGGATTAACTGTAGCCTTGAGCAATCTCCACAAAGGAATTTGTTCTTGCTTTTCCCAGCTCGGGCGTACAATTTTCATACGCTGGTGATGCTCTGCAATGTGGGCAATTGTTGCTCCAAAGGTATTGCGATAAAAGAATCGGATGGAAAGACGTGCTGCATTAGGGGCCAATCCCAATACATAAAACGGTTCATCAGGTGACAATGTTACGCCAGAAATATCAGCTTGCTGTCCCTTAGAAATTTTTTCAATCATTGCAGCTAAGTCAGCTTCCGAAATTCCTGCATCATTACCCATACACTCAGAAAAGCCATCTTGATACAATGGGTTGGCATCAGCTGACCAATACACCACGGTATCACCACCCACAAGGCTGCATTTTCTTTCTCGGATTAGATAATTCAAAGCTGCGGAATAAGCAAATGCTGCATATTCTCCTACAGGAGCATTATTGCCCTGTTCCCCATCATGACCATAGGATTCAAGAGCATTTGTATTAAAAGATACAATAGCGGCTCCGCTAGTCTGGGCCCCCCTCACTCCTTTGATATTAGGGTGAATACGCGCTATAGGAACATTTTTTCTTCCTGTTACTAAACATTGGCCTCTAGTGAAATCACCAATAGAATTTGCTTTAAAGGAATCCCACGCTCTACAAATTTCTTTATCTTTAAGTGGACTATCCTGATTAACAATAAAGATTAAATTTCCGCCATTATTTATGGCATCCGGTTCTGCATTAATCAGAGAATTTTGTTCAGCCTCTAATGGGTTCCAGCAATCAAAAAATTTTAGTATAGCTTTTGCAACTGTAGATTGACAATGGTCCAATATCTTATGATGCAATTCTTTAGCTGCGTTAAATTTTTCTAATTGAACACTTCCTTTTTCATATCCCAATAAATATCCGGCATTATCGCATAAAAAATGTGCTTTCTTTTGCGTTCCTGATCTATGTTCAGGTTCAGGTACTAATAGAAACTTTTTTAAGCTTTTACCATCACTTGTTTCCGCCAAAATTGATTGAAGCTGGATTAATTTACCATCTTCATTCAATACTACTTGATAAGATATAGGCAATTTACTCCAGCCAGGCTTACCTACAAGGCCATCCCTAATCAAAGAATCGTAATAATCTGTCAGGGCTTGTAAGATCATTGATGCACCTCACAATTCCGCAAATCCAGGATGCCATCTTTTAATTCTGCCTTGAAAAACATTGGCGTAATTTGTTCTGGATTGCTATAGTCCATATCATACAGCATATAGCCTAGGGATTGGGTATACGGATAGGGTATCAATACTTCTTCATCCTCTACCAAGCGGAAACAAGCAGGAAATTCTCTGGTTCCAAAGTAAGGTTGATGGTAACATTGTCCCTTTCGTGCCCGACGGGTAAGCATTTCGCGAAATTTCCCAGGATTATCACCTGCAGCGGCCTTATCAGTCATCTCAAAATGGAGAGTGATGCAGTAGCGTACATCTTTTAAAACAGTAGAGGCTCTCTGCATGATATCCTGCCTTGTAACAATCATAATAGGTTTACCTTTTTTAGCATTTGCCTTTACTGAACTTGCACTTAACTTATGCATAAGTTCATTCCGGCGGATGTTGGTGAATTTAATGGGATTGAGTACATCAATTTCATCAATCACATACCGCAATCCTGGATGCCAATAGATGGCCTCTACCAAGCCGCGCGCTGCTGACGGGGTCATTACATCATAGGAAACTCGCTCAGCCTTCATCTCCGGCCGGGTAAAGCAGGCATACGGCCCCCAGCATTCAATCTTCACTCCATAATTCATCCTATCACCTCATTTTGTTCAAATTGCAGCATTACCAACATATTCCCATCCCCTCCTCATGATGGTAATGAAAGCCCATTTTCTCATCATAGACTTTTTCCAGATTTGTCAGTATCGCCAAATTTTCGTCTAGTTCAATTGCATAACCATCATTAATCAATTGTTCATATAAACCTTTAGTATGAAAAAAAGCACCAGAATATACGTTAACACTGTATTTTGCTGCCTTTCTCATCAATTCTCTATTGCGCACACCTAATCGTAGTTGATTTGCAATCACTTCTGCGTTTTCGTCAAGAGGGATAAACACTGTTTTGGTGTGATCCTCAATCAAATGAAAATCTTTGGCGATTTGCGCAAATGACAGTCTGTTGGATTTCTCCAAAATCTTTTTTTCATCCAGGATAACCTCCTTAGCCTGATAAAGATGTTTAAAATAATATTCAATGGCATTAGGAGAAGATATTTCATCTGGTATAAAAGCTTTAGTCAATTGCGTACACTGTCGTTCTTGTTTTAGAAATCGACTTTTTTGACTTTCCTCTGTTTGGAAAATATGGACAATACTTTCTTCTAAAGGATGCTTTCCTTCCCGATTACAGCGCCCACCACCTTGAATGAGAGAATCAATTCCGGTTTCTTCAATATATACAACCGGAAAATCAATATCCACTCCTACTGAAATAATGCTTGTAGAAACAACTCGACAGGTTTCACCAGCCTTAAGGCGTCTTTTCATTTCTTCAATGACTTTATGCCGATGAATTGGGCATAAATCTGTAGATAAATACCAGCAGTTATCCTGATCAGCTACAGCAGCATAAACCTTTTGAGCTTCGGCCTTTGTCAGACATACACACAAGGCTTGCTTGCTACGAGAGATTTGTTCTCCAATAGTTTCGTAGGTCTGCAGACCATCATCCTGGAACTTTGTTCTTTTAAAGAATTTGTACATTTCCGAGATATTGTCCATGATTTCCTTAGGGCGTTCTGCAAAGAAATCATCCAAAGCCGGCTGGGTAGCACTGCACAGAACCTCAGTACATTGAAAGTCTTTTGCCAAACATTCCATTGCTTGAGTAACCGCCTTTAGAAAATTTGTTGGAAGCATTTGGGCTTCATCATAAATTATGACACTGTTTGCCACATTGTGAAGCTTGCGGCAACGAGAAGTTTTATTTGCAAACAAAGATTCGAAGAATTGTACATTAGTAGTCACAATTATCGGAGCATCCCAATTTTCTGCTGCCAAACGTTTTTGCAGCATATCTTCATTAGTATCATCATAGTCTACCTGGCTGTGGTGTTCTAAAACATTTTGATTTCCTAAAAAAGATTTTAGAACATATGATGTTTGCTCAATAATAGAAGTATATGGAATTACGTAAATAATACGCTCTTTTCCATATTTTTTAGCTTGTTCTAAAGCAAATGCAAAACTAGAAATTGTTTTGCCACCCCCAGTGGGGACAGTCAGGGAATACATTCCAGGGGGCTCTTTTCCCATAGCAATACAGCGTTTCAGGATTTCGCAGCGTTTCTCGTTCAATGCGTTCTTGGCAGATAAATACCCTTTCTCTTGAAGTTTGTCAAAAAAAGCAGCGTGTAATTCGGGAATAGAAGCAAATTTCCCTCGTTCTTGTTGATGGGGATTCATATATCTTTCTGTATCCAGGAAATCTGCATCCACCAAACTGGAAAAAAGCATTCTCATCCTCATGGTATTTACAATACTATTCTGGCTGCGCAGAAGTTCCATCGGTATTCCCAATTTTTCAGGTTTTCCCAATTCATTCATATACGCACCATAATCTGGAATACGTTTTTTCATTCTTCCGCAGAAGCTGCTTTCTTCTCCTGTATCAAGCTTACTTCCCATATCTGGCAAACCTGCGTGATGTCCCGCAATACACATTGCCTCATACACACTATTCATTTCTCGATTTCTGAACAAGAGTTGTGCTCCAGCAGAAGAATGGTCTACTCCGCCTTTCATCAAACCTCGAATATATTCCTGAAATTCTTTGGAATATTTACCCACATCATGATATTTTCCGCACTGATAAGCCATTTGCTTCATTTCAGGACCTGTTGCAAATGATTCAGCTAATTCTGCAACGTGGATTAAATGATCTATCAGCTGCTGTGGAGCATCCTGTCCTTCACCATTTAAGTGTGCAATGTACTGAGAATCCTCTAGATTTTCCATAGGCCCTCCTTTATGATTTACTTTTCATAAGGAAAGATTGAGGTAGAAAATACTTATTATATAAATTCTCCATATCCTCTAATTTTCCTTCTTTCTGCCTAGAAATATTTCAGAGATTTCAAAAACACCAAGTCGAATCGTTTACTCACAAAATTCTTTATTAAAAAAATTGTGGTACATTGCGCAGGTTTTATTCAATTCTTGACTTCTCTTTTATTCTATCACAAACCATGTACAAAAATAATCCCACTTGAAATTCTTTTTCTTGAATTTCAAGTAAATGATTAAAAATGAACATTTTAATCATTTTAGGTTTGCTTTTCTTGAGGGAAACAAGCAGCAATAATTCTTATGCAGTTAACTGCTTTCTTTTTCCAGCAACTCTCCCCTACAGAAGACAACGTTTTCCCCTCCCCTTCCCTATTCCTTATTTTCTTCTTCTCCTTCCATCGTTCCTTCTGCAAGGATACGGATGGCTTCTGGGTTTCCCAGCTCTGCGGCTTTGGCATAATATGCCCGGGCTTTTTTCTGGTTTGCGGGGGTAGGTTCCTGGGCGGCGTACAGGTCGCCTAGATAGAGCAGGGCTTCGGTATTGTCCTGCTTGGCGGCTTTTTCGAACCAGGGCAGAGCCTGGTCTTCTGCTTCTAACAGTACCAGCAGGGCGCCCAGTTCCACCATTGCATCTATGCTGCCCAGCTGGGCGGCCTGGTAAAACAGTTCCAAAGCGCTGTCCGCATCGTCTCCGGCGCCAAAGGCGTAGTATTTGCCCAATAGGACCAGGGCGTGGGTACTGCCTGCTGCGATTTGCTGCTCCAGGGTTTCTTGCTGCAAGGGGTTCAGTTTTTTGCCGGCAAGGATTGTTTCTTCAATTTCCATCATATATATCTCCTGTTTTAGGCACGCTGCTGGGTGCCGGGTATTTGGGGTATTCGTTTCCAGTGTAGCGGACTTGGGCTCCGGCGTCAATTGTTTCGTCCCAGAACTTGTTATTTTTCGTGAAATTCCTGCAATTATGGTTATCTTCCCACTCAGGCGGCTTCTTTTTGGGGAAGCCGGGAAAACTCGGAAAAAATGTGAAGGTTCTATGTTCTTTGGGGAAAAATTTGCTATAATATAAGGTATTCTTTACGAAGGAGGCTGCTATGTCCAAGAAACCTTACGTGCCCGCAGAGATGCTGACCAAGCTGTGGCGGGCGATGATTGAATTTGACATGATCCAGGAGGGGGACAAGATTCTCATTGGTCTTTCCGGCGGCAAGGACAGCCAGTTTATGACGGCTGCGCTGGCTGAGGCCCGGAAGCACAGTCCTCGCCATTTCGATTTATACGCCTATACGGTGGACGGAATGTTCGCCCCGGATTTTCCCAAAAAGGAACTGGAGGACTTCTGTGCTAAGTACGGCATCGAACATTATTCCGACCAGGTGAATGTGGAGGAGGTCTGGGGTCACCGGGGCAATACGCCCTGCTTCTCCTGTGCCTATTTCCGCCGGGCGGCTACCAACCGGAAGGCCAAGGAACTGGGCTGCAATAAGGTGGCGCTGGCCCATCACAATGATGATGCGGTGGAAACGCTGCTGCTCAATCTGTTCAATTCCGGGCAGCTGAAGACGTTCATGCCCTCCACCTATCTGACCAAATCGGGGATTACCGTAATCCGTCCGCTGCTGTTCTACCGGGAGTCGGAGATTATTGCCAACGGCAAGGAAATCGGGCTGGTGCCCCTGAAGAATCCCTGTCCCTACGATGGCAAGACCCAGCGCCAGGAGATGAAGGAAATGGTGGTCCGGCTGGAAGAATCGGTGCCCCATCTGTACGATCATCTGGCCGCCGCGCTGCGCCGCAGTGAGCAGGAAGAACTGTGGCCGGAGAAGCTGAGTCAGCAGGCCATGCTGGGGCGCTTCCGGGATTTCTGGAAAAAAGAACAGGGCTGACCTGGCTCTTTTATATATAGATTATTATTCCCATGAGGGGGAAGAAAAGAGGAGCTTTGTATGGAACAATTTCTTGAACGGGTCTTCCATCTCAAGGAAGCCCACACCACCGCCCGGACGGAAATCGTCGCCGGGATTACTACCTTTATGACCATGGCCTACATTCTCATTGTCAACCCGCTGATTCTCAGCAGCACGGGCATGGATAAAGGGGCTCTGCTGACGGTTACGGCCATTGCGTCCGCCGTTGGTACCATTTTCATGGCCATCTTTGCCAACTATCCGTTTGCTCTGGCCCCCGGCATGGGGCTCAACGCCTACTTTGCCTACACGGTGGTGCAGCAGATGGGCTATCCCTGGCAAATGGCTTTGGCCGCGGTTTTCGTGGAAGGTGTCATTTTCATTCTGCTGACCCTGACCAGTGTCCGGGAAGCGATTTTCAACACCATTCCTCTGACCCTGAAGCAGGCCATTTCCGTAGGTATTGGTTTGTTCATCGCCTTCATCGGTCTTTTGAACGCCCGGATCATCGTCGCCAACCCGGCCACGAAGGTTTCTCTGTATTCCTTTACCAAGGCCATGTCCGACGGCACGTTCCACAGTGTGGGGATTACCGTTCTCCTGGCCATGCTGGGCATTATGTTTACTGCTATTTTGATTATTAAAAACGTGAAGGGCAACATCCTGTTTGGGATTCTGGGCACCTGGATTGCCGGCATGCTGTGCGAAGCCGTGGGCCTGTACGTACCGGATCCCAAGCTGGGCACCTTCAGCGTATTCCCCAATTTTTCCGGCGGGCTGTCTTCCTTCCTGCCCATCAGCCCGGCGCCTCTCTTTATGCAGATGGACTTTAGCCGGGTGTTCTCCCTGGACTTCTTTGTGGTTATCTTCGCGTTCCTGTTTGTGGACCTGTTTGATACCCTGGGCACCATCATTGGCGTAGCCACCAAGAGCAATATGCTGGACGAAAACAACAAGCTGCCCCATATCAAGGGGGCTCTGCTGGCTGATGCTGTGGCCACCTGCGTAGGTGCTGTCATGGGTACCAGCACTGTAACCACGTTCGTAGAAAGTGCTGCCGGGGTTTCCGAAGGCGGCCGGACCGGGCTGACGGCGGTTACCGTTGCCGTGCTGTTCCTGCTGTCCCTGTTCCTGTCCCCGTTCTTTATGGCCATTCCTTCCTTTGCCACTGCTCCGGCTTTGGTAATTGTAGGGTTCCTGATGTTCAGCTCCATTATCGGCATCGACTTCAATGATCTCAGTGAAGCCATTCCGGCCTACATTGCCATCATTGCCATGCCCTTCTGCTACAGCATTTCCGAAGGTATCTCCTTTGGTACCATCAGCTATGTAGCCATGAACCTGCTCACCGGCAAGGCTCACAAGGTCAGCCCTCTTATGGGGGTATTGGCGGTACTGTTTGTGCTGAAGTATTTTATGTTGTAAAAAGTTGCTATAACAAGAAAAGTCAGGCTCTTCTCTGCAATGCAGAGAGGAGCCTGACTTTTTGGTTGTGCGGTTAATGAACATTATAGACGTGGTGCCGGGTATCCACTCTCTATCCGTTTTTAATATCAGTGCGGTCGGCAGGGGCTAGTGCTAGTGCCGGGATTTGAGAAGCAACTACAGAAAATTTGCCCGTGGGCAAATTTTAGGCTCATCACGGAAAATTGGGGGATACGAAATCTAAGACAGAATTTAAAA